>VOFG01003847.1_pt1 | contig 41901 bp, 63 predicted proteins | sample 5384171 | NCBI WGS metagenome assembly VOFG01 (sample SAMN12384726, study PRJNA508395) | human gut metagenome | isolation source: healthy gut F | host: Homo sapiens
TGTGGCTCTTGAATATAATGCTCAAACTCACGGGCAGTGGCACATGGCATTAGCTTTAGTAATCTGCTCACTAGACACACCCATGCAATAACCCATATCCTCCGGCTGATTATAATGCTCCTCGTCAAAAGGAGCTGCCAAATCAATCATACGCGGAGGCACACCGCCATAACGTGAAGATGTATAAAAGGTATTCCCCATAGCTACAGAAAACACAATATTATGCTTTTCACAAATACTTCTCCAGCACGCTGCTGTATTTTTCGTAACCTGCATTTTTCGCTACCTGTACAAAGCCATCCTTGTTGTAATAATGCATATGTGCGTCAATAATTTTTCTACCCATCCTCTTCCCCCGGTTTCGCTTAACGAATTTCTTCTTTATCTACAGGCAATACAAGATTCAATACCATCGCTACAATAAATACCACAGCTACACAGTTTTTTCGGCAAAACGTTTTCACCAAATCGGGAAAATTTTTTAAAAATTGCCGAGTCTGGTAAAACAAATGCCGATACTTAATGCTAAAGCAATAAGTAATATGCGTGTAGAAATAACCGCAGCCGGCCAATCATCTGCACGCCGCTGACTACAATGGAGCCGAACATCATCAAGGGGTACAGCCGCCTAATACAGATTCAGGCAGAGAAGCCAACAGCACGCCTAAAGCGGGGAACAAGCCGGAAGAATCATAATAACCGCACCGGTCATAATAGCAAAACGGTTCACTACTTTAGTCATGGCAATTAAGCCTACATTCTGACTGAAAGAGGTAATCGGCATACAACCGAAGACGGAGGACAGACTGCTGATGAAGCCGTCGCAGGCAATAGAGCCGGAAACCTCTTTTTCGGTAACATTACGACGTAAGCCGATAGCAGTCATAGCAGATGTATCACCAATAGTTTCTGTTGCAGAAACCAAGAAGATTAAAAAGAAGGCAAAAATTGCATCAGCATGAAACTCCATGGTAAAAGGGCATAATTTTAGGAATAGCAACAAAACCGACTTCTGTCATTTTACTCAAGTTTACCAAGCCGAAGAAATACGCGGTAATATAACCAACTACTAAACCGAATAATACGGAAAGCTGTTTATAAAAAGATTTAGCAAAAACATTAAAGCCAATGCAGCTAAATAAGGTAACAGTACCTACAATAATATATTTCGCATCACCGAAATTAGGATTGCCGAAACCACCGCCAAAGGAATTAGCACCGACAGCCAGTAAGCTGAAGCCGATGGAGGTTACTACGGTTGCCGCAACAATTGGCGGAATAAAGCGACGCCAATATTTAGCTCCCAAGCCTAACAGTCCTTCAAAATACCGCCGACCAGTACAGCACCCATAATACCGCCATAGCCGTACTTACTGCCGATAACACAGGCAATAGAAACGAAGGTGAAGCTAATACCCATGACTATGGGCAAACCGCTACCGATACGCCATACAGGATAGAGCTGAATCAAAGTACCGATACCTGCTACAATCATCGCAGATTGTACTAAAGCTGCACTTTGCTCCACGGGCATCTTGATTACACCGGCTACAATCAGAATCGGTGCAATATTGGCCACAAACATTGCTAAAATATGTTGCAGACCGAAAGGAACTGCTTTTCCTACCGGTATTTTACCATCTAATTCGTAAATCGGATCCGTATTTGTTTTTGCCATTATTTATCCTCACTTCTGAATTGAATAGTACCGCTAGCAGCATCCATTTTGTCAATAATAGCCAAGCTATGCAGATTATAGCCGTCTTTGCGCAGTTTGTCGCCGCCACCTTGGAAACCTTTTTCTACAGCCACACCGATACCCTCTACAGTACCTCCTGCTTGACGAACTAAATCAATCAAGCCTTCTAAAAGCACAGCCGTTAGCTAAAAAGTCATCAATAATCAGCACATGATCTTCCTGATTCAGATATTTTTTAGCAACAATAACATCATTATCCTTGTTATGAGTATAAGAATGAATATTGGTAAAATATACATCACGGTCCATATTGCTGCCACTGGATTTTGGCAAAAACAACAGGCACGCCGAAATACATTGCTGCAACGCAGGCAATACCAATACCGGAAGCTTCAATAGTTAAAATCTTATTAATTGGGCAATCAGCGAAAAGTCTTTTAAACTCTTTGCCTAATTCTGCAATAAAAGGTACATCAATCTGATGATTCAAAAGCTGTCAACCTTTAATACATTACCGCTTTTTATTACACCATCTTTTTAAAATTTTTTCTTCTAATAATTGCATAATAAGTCCTCCATTCATGTAAAATTTACATAAATTTTATAAAGTTTATTTTATCACAGACTAATATGCTGGTAAAGAGTAGAATTACACATCACGTTCATAAATTCTCAACGCTAAAGCACAATGTTGTATTACTCTTATCATTATACCAATACACGTACAGTACTACCAAAGCCATTGCCATGAGCATTCTTGCTGACAACTATTTTACGGTCAATCGCCTCCTGCAAGTTTTCCACATGAGAAATAATACCTACTAAACGGTTGCCTGCACTCAAGCCCTGCAAAACATTTATCGCCTGCTCCAAGGCCTCACTGCTCAAGGAACCAAATCCTTCATCAATAAACATGGTTTCCAACTCAATACCACCGGCACTGGACTGTACTTCATCAGCCAATCCTAAAGCCAAGGCCAGAGAAGCCAAGAATGATTCACCACCGGAAAGAGTTTTTACGCTACGCTTTTGACCGCTGTTATGATCTAAAATAGCTAAATCCAAACCAGTCTTACTACGCTTATTTTCGGCATCCTCTACACTTGCACGTAAAGCTCATACTGACCGTTGGTCATATTTAACAGACGCAGATTGGCCTTGCGGATAATATTATCGAAATAAGTCATCTGTACATATGTTTCCAGATTAACACGCTGCTTACCAGTCAGATTACCACCTAAGGTATCCGCCAGATTCTGCAATAATTGATATTGATGTTCACAGGCGGCAATTTTAGTGCGTGTACATTTTACCTCACTTACAATTTCCCGATTAATTTTTATACTTGCATATAATTCTTTTTCCCTGCTTTTGAAAAATCTCCTGCTGTTCCAGAATACTTTTCTTTGTTTCATTTAAAGCATTCTCATCAATATTACCATTGCTGCTGCAACTGCTTATGTACCTGTTGTAGCATCCCCTGCTGTTGACTAAACTTACTTTCCGCCGCATTAAATTTCTCTTGTAGGTCCTTTACATCCTTGCCCAGTTCTACCTTTGTGTTTAACAAACTGCTCAGCCTTTTTACATTCTCGCTCAACTGCTTATGCTGCACGTCCAAGGTTAATAAGACGGATTGTGCTATCTGCAAAAGCTCCTGCGTATCCTTAGGCCTGCTAAAGGTAAATCTTCCTCCATAACCTGTTTTAACTCCGCAAATAAATTACGCTGCTGGTTAACGTGCTCACCTTCCTTGATGGACAACACCCTCTGATCATGCTGCACATGATTCTGCAAATTTTTCTTCTTCATTTTTCAAAAGCTTTAACTTTTCTTCTGCTTTAGACTGATCAGGATACTTTTCCCACAGCTCTTTGTATTCATTTTTATCTGAATATATTCTTGCTTCAATTTTTGACGTCGATTCTGTGCAAGAGCAATAATCTTTTTTCTTCCCGGCATTGGAAGTGTTCGCTACCGAAAGCTTGAATTTGTTTAATCTCCGCTTCAACGACAGCACTTTGTTTTTGAGATTCATTAGAGCAGTTCTCGCTCGTCTTGCGGCACCTTTCCAAAGCTTCTGCTGCCTTATCCACATCCTCTTGAGTAGCATTCTGCTCGGGTAAAGTTGCTATATGAGGATGCTCCAAAGAACCGCAAACAGGACAAGGCTTATTTACCTCTAACTTCTGTGCCAAAATGCCGGCCTGTGAAGCTAAAAAAGCTTGATATTTCTTTGTATAGATATCCAATTGAGCTTTTTCTATTTTTAGTGCATCCTGTAATTTCTGTTTAGCCTCAGCTAATATTTGTTGATTAGTACAATTAGCTTCATAGACATCCAGAATTTCTTTTATTTTTTCCCTTCTTCAGCAATGGTTTGTAAACGACTTTCTAACTTAGTCATTTTAATTGAGCATTATGGCCATCTTCTACATTAATTTCCTGGGAAATACGTTCTTCATGCTTTTTCCGCCAATTTTCCGTAGCCGTATTTACATTATCTCTGAACTTCTTCAGCTCTTTTTCATTATCCATTAGCTGCGTATGCAAATCGCTTACATTAGTATAAATCTTATCATGATTATCATATCGATGCTTTGCTTTTTCGTAGTTTACCTCTGCATCTTCATACTGCTCCGTTTCTTTTTGCTTGTCCTCAAGCAGCTGCTTTAATGCATTTACCTCTGCTTTTTTCTTTGTCAACTCCTGCTGCTTATTTTGTGCATCAATCTCTATACTTCGATATTGTGCAATCTGTTCTAAATCCTTGTCTACCTGTTGTAATTGCTCTGTCAAATTCTGATGCTGATTACTTAACTTGTCCATAGCACTAGTGTCATGCTGTATCAATTGTTCTACTAATTCAACAGCCTCTTCCACATGACCGACAAAGTCAACCTCTTGCCATTTTTAAGCCGCTCCTGCTCAGAAAAATACTGTGCGCCACATTTAATCTTCTTTAAACTTTGCTGTACTTCTACTTGCAAACCTTCATAAATCTTTTTCTGCATCCCGGCTTTGGCCTTAATCTTATCTTGAAAATCTTGAAAGAAATAAGTATGAAACAGTTGACGGAAAATTTCACTGCGTTTTTCCGTATTCGTTTCTAACAGCTCACGGAATTTGCCTTGGGCAATCATAGCAATCTTGACAAATTGTTCATAAGTAACTCCTAAAAGCTCCACAATAGCCGGTGTAACCTCGCTCATCTTCGTCACTGGTGGACGACCATCAGGATAATATAACTCGGCTCCGGGTTTTCCGTAGTCATACCATTACCACGTTTAGCAGGACGTAAATACTCCGGATTACGACGTACTTTATAAATCTTACCCTTATATAAAAAATTCTAATTCCACAAAAGTCGGAGTATCAGGCACTGCATATTGACTACGTAGCATACTAGCTTCACGGGTTTTACCACTTGTTTCCCCATATAAGGCATAAGTCAACGCATCAAAAAGCGTAGTTTTACCTGCACCCGTATCACCGGTAATCAAATACAATCCTTGATTTCCCAGTTTCGTAAAATCTACCTCTACTCTTTCGGCATACGGACCGAAAGCACTTACAGTTAATTTTAACGGCTTCATGCGTCTTCACCCTCCATTTCATCCAGTAAGGCTTGTACTACCTCTCTGCTCCGTACTTAAAGGCTGGTTATTTTGCAATTCATAAAATTCATCAATCAATGTAAGTGGACTTTTTTGTACCACTGCCGTATCAGCTTCTACATTCTGCATATTCTGCGTCCGCTTATTATCATAATTTAGCTGTAATAAGTTTTTATAAACACTGCGCAATTTGCCTGCTGCATCTAAAACATCATATTCATCTGTTAAAATAACTTGAAAGAAATCACGTAAACGGCCATCAGCATCCATAGGAAAATCCTTATAAAAGGATTTCTGCATCACTTCAGCATATGTTCCTTTAAGCTTACGTACCTCACGCAATGGCGTTAAGGGCACTTCTTCAACTGCTAATTCGCCTTTAACTCCCAAAGTAACAAAGGTCACGCTTTTCTGCTGATTACATTCCGAAAAAGAATATTTCAGCGGTGTACCGCAATAACGAATACGCCCTTCTGCTAAATTCTGCGGACTATGAATATGACCTAAGGCTACATAATCAAAAGCATTAAATACCTCGGCACCGACATTATCCAAGCCACCGACAAATACTGCTTCACTATCGCATTTTTTGGCACCGGTAATAAATTGATGTGCTACTAAAACATTGCGTTCCTCTGCATTCAGGGGTAAATGCTCCATAACATAAGCTACAGCACTGTGATAATCGCTAATTTTGGCTGCTTCATCTTCTGTTAGATAGTGCTTAACCATAGCAGGCTTTATAAAAGGCAGTAAATAAATATTAACCTTGCCATAAGAATCCTCTAAAACAACCTTCGCTACATTTGGTTGATAACAGCCTGCAATATGTACTCCGCTATCATGCAATAAATCTGCTGCAAAATCTAAACGCTCTGCGGAATCATGATTACCGCTGATAATGCAGACAGGAAGCTTTAACGCTGCTAAAGCTGTCAGGAAACTGTTAAACATACTTACCGCTTCTACGGACGGAATGCTTTTATCATAAATATCACCTGCTAATAAAATAGCATCAGGCTGCTGCTTTTCAGCCAATGCTACTAGTTGCTGTAAAATATACCTTTGGTCCTCAGCCAAAGAATATTCATTCAACTTTTTTTCCTAAATGTAAGTCAGATAAATGCATGAAACGCATATCACAGCCGTTGCCAAAAATCTATAAAATATAGAAATTTGTTTATTTCCTTCTTCATAGAATCCGATTTTGCCGTAGCTACTTTCGCTTGATATAATTCTCCAAAGGCTTAAATTCGGATACAACGCGTCCTACACATTAGCATTTTCTTGTTTGTGAAATTATGCTAATTTATACATAGATAAATTTAGTGAAGCATTATAATCTCTATCAATTACCGCTCCACAATGTGGACATCTATAAACTCTATTTTTTAGCTTTAAATCTTTCTTTATAGCTCCACACCGGCTACAAGTTTTTGATGATGGATAAACTCTATCTGCTATTACTAATCCAATTCCATTTAATTCTGCTTTATAAGTTATATATTGTCTAAACTTATTCAAACATTGTTTTCTTACTGAATCAGATAGATGCTTATTTTTCATCATTCCAGAAACATTCAAATCTTCTATTACAATTCTATATGGTTTGGTTTTCACTATACTTGTTGTAACTTGATGGATATAATTGTCTCTAATATTTCTCAATTTGGTTCATTGTAAAATGAAATTGCACACCTTGAAAACAGAATAAAATAGTCCATTGTGACCTCTTCATGTTAAAATTAAGCTATTACACAAAACTTACAAGGAGGCAATCACAATGGACTATACTCAAGATACCACAAAACACATAAAAGGTAAACATTTTTCTTATGGTGACCGCAGAGAATTACAAGGGATATTATCCAATAAATCTGTACGTTATTCTCTTCGCCAGTTGGCTAGACATTTTAATTGCGCTCCCAATACTATCCGTAATGAATTGAAGCGTGGTGCTCATCATAATACCGGTAGATATGGAGCTAGACGTGCACAAAATGCATACGAACAAAGCCATGCTAACAGTATTAGGAAATCTAGAAGATTTTTGTCCAGTAAGTTTGTCTCCTGGGGTGTTGAAATGGTTCTTGAAAAAGGGTGGTCCTTGGACGCCTGTTACGGTTATGCAAAAAACACACAAGTTGTATGTAGATTCTGAGATGGTGTGCGTAAAAACACTGTACAACTATGTTGACTCTATGCTTCTTGCACTGCGTAACATCGACCTACCGCTAAAAGTTCGTAGACGCAAACGCCGTCATAACGTTAAGGAATGCCTAAAACATCTAGGTCGCAGTATTGACGAAAGACCGACAGAAATAACTGGTCGTAGCGAGTTTGGACATTGGGAGATAGATACTGTTATAGGCAGTAAAAGCAAGAGTGATAACGTTATATTAACTCTTGTAGAACGTCTTACACGCAAGTACATAGCCATTAAAATCGAAGGAAAACAACATCTTCCGTTAGTAAAGCTATGGAATACTTGAAAAATTACTATGGCGATAAGTTTAGCCAGATATTCAAAAACTATAACAAGTGATAACGGTAGTGAATTTGCTGAACTCGCAAAGCTTGAAGATAACACAAAGACAAAAGTATACTTTGCCCACCCTTACAGTTCATGGGGAAAGAGGTTCTAACGAACGTCACAATGGTCTTTTAAGAAGATTTATTCCTAAAGGAAAGAGAATAGGCAAATATACTTCTGATGATATTCTGTTGACTGCTGATTGGTGTAATTTGTTACCCAGGAAAATACTCGGATACAAATCACCTGATGATCTATTCGAGAATGAGCTTGATAAGATTTATGCAGCTTGATTTTTTAAAAAGTGTGCAACTTCTTATTGCAATTTAGGCTTTAAATAATTTATAGATTTTTATACAAAATTATATATCATTTATAACAGCTTTAAGCCTCCTTATTCAATCATCTTTATCTTTATGTAAATAAAGAAAACTCCTGCCATACAAGTACAGCAGGAGTTTTTGGTGAAAGAAGTTTTAGTAATTTTTTGCTAACGCTTATTTTACTTCGCTTTCTACACGTGCCAAAATGAAGCATAGGTCGGAAAGACGGTTCAGGCAAACCAGAACATTAGGGTTAACCGGTTCTGTTTCAGCCAAACGCAGTAAGCAGCGTTCCGCACGACGAGTAGTAGTACGTGCGATATCTAAAGCAGCAGCACCAACGGTGTCGCCGGGGATAATGAAATGTCCCAAAGGCTGCAACAAAGCATCGAATTTATCGATAGTGCCTTCAAACAGCTTTACATGTTCTTCTTTGATATAAGGCTCAGGCAGATTCAGGCTGGCAATATCAGCCATTACAGACATGAGCAGCTTTTGTACGTTAAAAATAGTTTCCTTAACATCTTCACGAGTAACTTGAGCACGAGCTAAACCCAATGCAGAGGTAATTTCATCTACAGTGCCATATGCTTCTACGCGCAGGGATTGTTTCGGAACACGTTCACCGGTGTACAAACCGGTAGTGCCTTTATCACCGGTTCTGGTATAAACAGCAGCTTTTTTCATTTTGCACCATCCTTTCATTGATGAAAGTGAGAGTGTGAGAACCTTGCCGCTCTAGCGGCGTGATTCTTAGTAGATTTCTTCAGGAGCGAAGAAGTTGTTGATTTCGCGTTCAGCAGCTTCCGGGCTATCGGAACCATGAACGATGTTTTCGCCGATGCTCAGAGCGAAGTCGCCGCGGATGGAGCCGGGAACAGCTTCGATCGGGTTGGTAGCACCATTCAGTTGACGAACAGCTTTGATAGCGTTTTCGCCACGGATTACAGCGCAAACCAGCGGAGCGGAAGTGATGAAGTCAACCAGTTCGCCGAAGAAGGGTTTGCCTTCATGTTCAGCATAGTGGAATTTAGCTTGAGCTTCAGTAACTTTAACGAGTTTCAGAGCTGCAACTTGCAGGCCTTTGTGTTCAAAACGAGCGATGATGTCGCCAATCAGGTTTTTCTTTACTCCATCAGGTTTTACGAGTACGAGTGTTTGTTCCATTAGTAATCTCTCCTTAAATTTTAATTTAATTAATATATACTAAATCGCAGGAAACGATATAGTCCGATTATTTAGCCAAAAGCTCTTGATATTTAGCTTTATCCAGCTTTTCTACCATAGCTGTAATCAGTTTTACCGCATTGAGATAATCGTCAATGTGGATTACAGATTGATGGCTATGAGTATAACGGGTCGGCACGCTGAAGGTCAAAGTTAAAACACCGCTGCCGGACAGATGAATTCTACCGCCGTCGGTACCGCCGCCTTCACTGATGCTGATCTGAGTAGGAATATTCAGTTCTTTAGCAGTTGCAAAAGCAAAGTCACGCAATGCAGTATTAGGAATCATGCTAGCATCAAATACTGTAATGGCAATGCCTTTACCGATAACTGCAGGTGCTACATCATCAGCAACACCGGGAGTACCACCGGCAACGCAGGTATCCAATACAAATGCTACATCAGGAGCTAACAAATTAGCACTGGTTTGTGCACCACGCAGGCCTACCTCTTCTTGTACAGTAGCCACACCATAAACAGTATTCGGACTGCCATCTGCCAAAACATTATCCATAACATCAGCCATAACAGCACAGCCGATACGGTTATCCCAAGCCTTACCTACTAAGGTTTTACCGTCGCCCATAGCCGCCATTTTTACGTCAGGGGTTACGGCACAGCCTTCAAATACGCCCAATTCGCGCACTTCCTCGGCACTGTTAGCACCGATATCAATATACATATCTTTCTTTTGTACAACCTTATTACGTTCTTCTGCAGGCAGAATATGGGGCGGTTTGCTGCCGATAACACCGACTAAATCGCCTTTGCTACCATGTACGATAACACGTTGGCTCAACATAACCTGTTCCCACCAACCACCTAAGCAGGTGAAACGCAGAAAGCCATCTTTAGTGATATATTTTACCAAGAAACCGATTTCATCCATGTGGCTGGCCAACATGATTTTCGGTGCGTCAGCATTTTCAGCCTTTTTGGTGAAAATAACACTGCCCAGCTTATCATAGGATACATCCTTATAAGCAGCCAGACGTTCCTGCATCAGCTGTTTCATACGGCCTTCAAAGCCGGAAACGCCACAGGTTTCGGAAAATCTGCGTAACCATTCCATTCTTTCTGTTTCGTTCATTGGAATCATCTCCTATATTACTTATTCAAGTAAAGCTTATTTACCCATTGCACGTGCTTGCTCACGCAATAATCTTACACGTTCTTCAGTTGCAGGGTGAGTACTGAAAAGCTGTTTCGCATCTACTCCGCTGAAGGGATTGATAATAAACATATGCGCAGTTGCTTCAGTTGCACCGGGCATTACACGACGTTCAGCAAAAGCTTCGATTTTCAGCAGAGCATCTGCTAAAGCATTCGGATCACCGCACAACTCGCCACCGGATTTGTCCGCCATATATTCGCGGGAGCGGGATACAGCCATTTGAATCAACATCGCAGCAATAGGTGCCAAAAGCATTACTAAAATGCTGGCAATCGGATTACGGCTTTCACCATCTTCATCACGACCGCCGCCAAAGAACATACCCCATTGAGCAATAGTGCTGATAGCACCTGCCATGGAAGCAGCAATAGTACTGATTAAAATGTCACGATGTTTAACGTGACTAATTTCATGGGCTAAAACGCCGGCAATTTCATCCTTATCCAGCAAATCTGCCAAAGCAGTATTTACAGCAACGGCAGCATGCTCCGGATCACGACCTGTTGCAAAAAGCATTCGGCACCGGGCTGTCAATAATATAAACCTTCGGCATAGGGATATTAGCTTTTTCGCTAAATTTTCCACAATACCATACAATTCAGGTGCGCTGTTTCTGTCGACCTGTTGAGCATCATAATGTGCCAGAACCATCTTATCACTATTCCAATAAGTGAAGATGTTCATTGCAACACCGACAAAAAGCATAATAGTCATGCCCTTTAAGCCGCCGAAAAAGTCACCGATCAACATCAAAAGAGCGGTCATCAGGGCCATAAGCATAGCTGTTTTCATTGTTAGAGTTCCTCCTCAAAATCATCATAATTAAAATAAATTAAAAGTGTACGTCTTTCATTATAGCAATTTATTAGTTACTTTTCAATTTGTGACTTGATAGATTCCAACATATTTTCACTGTTTTCACGAACTTTTTTCTTTAAGATCGGATTTAACAGACCGGCAATCATCGGAATACCGAATTCAAAATCAACGGCCAAAAGTTACCTCGCAGCCATCAGCCTGCGGTACAATTACCCATTGACCTTCCATATGTTTTAAATCCCCTTTAGTTTGCTCATAAGTGATTTTTAAATCTTGTGGATAGAAAGTATCACGTTCAGTCCAAACTATTTTACGGCCATCGACATTACTTACCCAATGAGAAATAGTGTAATCCTCTCCGCGTTCCAAAATTTCTACACTAACCAAGTCTTTCATAAAATTAGGATATGCAGCCATATCTTTGATAATATCATAAATTTTAGCACCATCACCTTTAATGGTGGTCTTAGTTTCTACGTACGGCATAATCTATACTTCCCTTCTTTGCTAAAGGCTTAATTGCCAAACAGCAGCTTATAAATCCTCAATAACCTCAGCAGTAGTTTTTACTGCATCACGGAATTCTTCCAAAACATGATCTATAACCTCTTTCGGCATAATCAAAGGCGGTTCCATACGGATAACCTTAGGATTATTCAAGGTATAAGCAACAATAATACATTTATCAATCATCAGGCTCATCAGCATACCGCCGGCACCTTCTTTAGTCAGCTCGATACCGATCATCATACCACGACCACGAACCTCACTAACAACGGTGGGGAATTCTGCAGCAATTTTTTCCAATCCCGCTTTCAGATAAGCACCTGCTTCACGACCACGGCGCAGCAAATCTTCTTCTTTAATGACGTTAATAGCAGCTACACCTGCAGCACAAGCCAGCTGGTTACCGCCGAAGGTAGATGTATGCAGGAAGGGAGCTTCAATCAAGCCCTGCCAAGCACGTTCACTACCAATAATAGCACCGATAGGCATTACACCACCGCCTAAAGCCTTAGCAGAAGCCATTAAATCAGGAGCTACATTATCATGGTTAACACAGAACCAATCACCTGTTCTGCCGATACCGGTCTGCACTTCATCAGCAATCAGTAAAGCACCCTTAGCCTCGCAAATTGCTTTCGCCTGACGCAGATAGCCATCAGGAGGAACGATAATACCGCCCTCACCTTGGATAGGCTCCAGGATAACAGCTGCAGTTTCTTCATCAACAGCAGCATCTAAAGCAGCAGCATCGCCATATTCTACATGAGTAAAGCCGTCCAAAAGAGGTTTGAACGGATCACGGTATAAATCACGTCCTGTTGCAGTCAAACTGCCGAAGGTTTTACCATGAAAAGCATTTTTAGCAGCTACAAATTTAGTACGTTTAGTAGCCAGACGGGCAACCTTTAAGCAGCCCTCAACGGCTTCAGTACCACTGTTAACGAAAAAGCTGTACTGTAAATCACCGGGAGTGATATCTGCCAAGGCCTCTGCCAAATCGGCCATTTGTCTGTTAAACAGCACCTTACCGCACATCGGCATAGTATGCAGGGCGTGTTCCACTGCCTCTACAACCTTAGGATGACGATGACCTAAAGCAAACATACCATAACCACCTAAGCAGTCGATAAACTGCTTACCCTCGGTATCAGTAATGGTCCATCCTTCTGCACTGCCCTCTACACTGCCTAAGCCCATAAAACGGAATAATTTAGCTTGTGCAGGATTGATATACTTTTCATATTTATTGATTGTTTCTTCTACAAAATCAGACATTTTTATCCCTCTTTACTTTTACGCATTTACTATAAAAATAATAAACTAGTAATTTATTTAATACAAAAGAGAGGTGACAGGAACAAAGGTGATGCCACTCTTTTTGAATTCGAAGCATATTTATGCCAGCAGGCAGCAGTAGCACTGCGGGCATGGCAGATTGCAATAGCACTGCCATTACGTTCAGCCATAGCAAAGGCTTTATAAATCTGTTTACGGATAGCCGCTTGATCAGCACTGTTATCTAAGAAAATATCATTGCTGGCAGTCGCCACACCCATTTGCCGAGCAGTTTTACCGGCAACAGAGGAAGAGTTGGTACGGCTGTCTACAAAAACATTCCCTGCTGACCTAGCTCCGTAAGTACTGCTCGCATTGTAGCACTATCTGCAGTAGTACGGGAGCCTTGATGATTGTTGACACCACTGACACCCGGTAAAGAAGCCAGTGCTTTACGCACCACTGCACGTTTCTGTGCTTCGCTGTCGCCTACGCGGATAGTAGCCTCTGTATTAGACATACTGGATGCATCCATCGGCTCCATGGGCAGATGCAGCATAGCAGTACGACCACGGCTTTTACTAAAGCCAAAGTATCACTACTATAAGTTTTTCCCGGTAAAATTGCATAGCTAAATGGCAATCCTGTATCCAATAAGGTACGTACTGCATTCAAATCATAACCACAGTCATCAATAATTATAGCGATTCTTCCTCTGAATTGCCTGGCCGGAGCAGCTTCGTCCTCCACCTTTTCATCAGGAAGATTTTTTTACATCCTTATCCTTTTTCTTCAAATTGCTGTTATGGAAAAGATAACTGTGTCAGTTTTAAAGCTCTTACTGCCTTTACCTGCCTTAACCTTAATACCGACCTCAGCCTGATAAGCATCCCATTTTTTATACTTAGTCATTTTTCCGGAAATATAGACCAATCCAGCATCTTCTACTTTCTCCTTGAGCCATTCACCGGCACCGGTCAGACTAGTGCTTGTAGGCAGACCTACTGCCAACTCACGTTGATTAATTTTAACAGTACTGCCGGAGTCTTCAACCTTAACCTCTTTTTTCACCATGCTCATTTTCAATCAGCTGCCAATTATTTTTCTGTAACAAAATATTGTCCAGTAAACGTCCTGCTTCAATAGATTCATCCAGCAGACTGATTTCTTGCTTTTCTTTACTGTTGTCTATATCGCCGACATCTTTTTTACTGCGGTCATTGGCATAAAAAAAACCACAGGCCATTGCCAATAAAGCAATTACCGCCAATAGACCCATTATAATTATTTTCCCTCCGGATGACTTTTTTTCTTCCTTCTTATCTTTAGTCATAGCAGTTCTTCCTTTCTTCTGCCAACCTCAGCTGCAAAGCTCAGGCCCGCGGATGTGCCTTGTCATAGACAGCACGTAAGCGTTCTACATCTAAATGCGTATAAATCTGTGTCGTCGAGATATCAGCATGACCCAATAGCTCCTGCACTACACGCAAATCGGTGCCGTTATTCAAAAGATGCGTTGCAAATGAATGACGCAGCATATGGGGAGTGATTTTCTTCTCAATCCCTGCACTACGTCCATAAGCGATAATCAACTCATAAAAGCGTTGTCTGGTCATAGGCCCGCCCCAGCTAGTAACAAAAAGCTCCTTAACCTCATCGCCCTTGCCATGCAAAAGCTGCGGACGCACAACCTCCAGATATTGTTTCAGATAGCGCAGCGCCGTTCTTCCTAAAGGCAGCATACGCTCCTTAGAGCCCTTACCACTGACAATCACATACTGCATCTTCAAGTCGACATTCGCCACTAAAACATTTATCAGCTCCGAAACACGCATACCTGTGGCATACAGCATTTCCAACATCGTCTTATCACGAAAGCCGTCCAATGTGCCTAAATTAGGTTGGTCCAAAAGCTCGTCCACCTCTTTGATGCTCAATACCTTCGGTAGATGTAGCCCCTTATTAGCAGCCTCCAACACCTCTGCCGGATCGCGGCGGATATAACGCTCTGCGGTCAGGAAACGGTAAAACGCTTTTATAGATGCTAGTTTTCTAGCAATCGTTGACACACTACGTCCCGCCTGCTTCAGCTGCACCAGATAAGCCAATAGCTGACTTCGATGCACCGTCAGCAGCCCCTCTTCATTTTCTAGCTTCAAAGCCTTCTGCAATAGACGTAAATCACGTAAATAGGCCATCTTCGTATTTTTGCGACAAGCCTAACTCTACTGTCAGATATTCCTGAAACAAACCTAAATAGTCAAACATAAAATTAACTCCAAAAAGAAAAACAACGCCGGAGCGCCGTTTTTCTACACCTATCAGCAATATGACCGACAGCTGTACGCTCCCTTACGGCAGTGTATTAAAGTACTATCAGTCTTTCTTTTCGGGCTGCATAATAGTAATATTTGTAGCCGGAGCAATTGTAGAAATTGCATGTTTATATACTAATTGTTGTTTACCCTCATTTTCGATAATCACAGTGAAATTATCAAAACCACGTACTAAACCACGGATTTGGAAACCGTTCATTAAATAAATAATTACACCGAGATTTTCTTTACGAACATGATTTAAGAAACTGTCCTGTAAATTCATTGCGGGTTTTGCACAGTTATTCATAAAATAACCCCTCCAATTTAAATCTATTCTTAGTTTAATTTTACAACGAAAAGCCTTTTTCGACAAGCATTTCACAAATTCTCTTCATAACCTTTTCATAGTCAGGCTCGGCATCCAGCTTAATCCAGTTGATATACGGCATCTTCTTATACCAAGTAATCTGACGCTTAGCAAAATTACGCGTAGCCTGCTTCAGCTTATCCACAGCCATTTCGTAAGGCATACCGCATTCCAGATACCAAACCATCTGACGATAACCGATGCTCTGCATACTCTGGCACTCGGAGCTGACACCATTCTCCAACAGGTTGCGTACTTCATCCTCTAAGCCTGCTTTTAGCATCATATCAACACGCTTATTAATACGATTATACAAAGCACTGCGCTCCATCTCTAAAGCCGATGACTAAAGCATCATATGGCATTTCCTCTGCACCGTGCTGATTAATTTTTTCACCGCTCATAGCTGCTTCTAAAGCACGGATGACGCGACGGACATTATTAGGATGAATGCGCTCTGCTTCTGCCGGCGCAATTTCCTGTAACTTTTTATACACAGCCATACCGCCTTCTGTTTCTGCTAATTGCTGCAGGCGGGCACGCAGCTCACTATTTTCTTCTACGCTGTTAAAGGCATAATCTTCTAACAGTGCTTTAATATATAAACCGGTACCGCCGGCAATAATCGGCAGGTGACCACGCTCATTGATTTCATGAATCAGCTTTTGTGCTTGTTCCTTAAAATCTACTACACTGAAATTAGCGTCAGGCGGCAGAATATCAACTAAATGATGCTTAACAGCGGCCAGCTCCTCCGCCGAAGGCTTAGCAGTGCCGATATTCATCTGACGGTATACCAGCATCGAATCGCCGGAAATAATCTCGCCATGATATTTTTTAGCCAATTCAATGGCACAATTACTTTTTACCTGTAGCAGTCGCGCCTAAAATAACTACTACCTTTTCCTTACCCTTATTCATCACACAGCTTCCTCCTTCTTCTAAAATTTCTTCTATACTGAAGCTTATAAATTACTTTCTGTTCTGGTTATTATACCATATTTCACACGGCTGTAACGACCGCCGATAAATTCATGACAACCATAGCCACGCAAAATATATTCATTCCGCTCTTTAATCACTACTCGCGGAGCTACCTCTAAAGCCAGCTTCACAGCAGTACGGGATAAAGGCTGTTCATAGGAAAATGGACGCAAGGCCCGCATTCCGTCCGAGCCTTGTACAGGATTACGGAACATAGGGTCGAAATAAACGACATCGAAGCTATCCGGTGCACATTGACGCAGATAATCCTCTGCCGTACTGCACACAGCTTCAATCCGTCTTAAAGCTGTAGTCAAATCAGCATCATCTGCCACATAATTAGCTAAGCCATAGTTTACGGCAAAATGCACTAAGGGACTTGCCTCCACGCCTACCACACGACCTTTTTCTCCAACACAGTAAGCAGCAATAGCCGCATCAGCAGCCAAACCCAAGGTACAATCAAGAACACGACTGCCATCATGTAAAGCTAAAGCAGCAGGTAAATGCTCCTTGCCTCCACGCTTCAGCTGCTGTAGACGCAGCACCGCCATGCCCGGATGATAGGCAAAAGTACCACCATCACCATGAATACGCGGTCCATCTTTTTCCACAACAATCAGCGCAGTCAACTGCTGTTCCTTCAAAAGACTATCCACAGGACTGTTCTGAGGACGGTCAAAATAAGGTACGCCTAATTGTTCCGCCCACTGCCGACCAATAACTTGAGCAGCAGCACCGGCGTTGCGGGCAATAGTCACACCAACTCTTTTATTCTGCATCAGAACCCGGTCCTTTTGAACATTTTATATAATTGATCACTATCGATAGCAATCATACAGGGACGACCATGGGGACAGGTAAAGGGATGGGTAGTATTACATAAATCAATAATCAATTGACGCATCTGACGCATATTGAGTATTTGCCCTGCTTTAATAGCCGCCTTGCAGGCAGTCATATGCAGCACACTCTGACGCAAGTCACTGCCATCAATATCATGACGCATTTCTCGCAACATCTTGCTTATTTCATTAATAAAATCCTCTGCATCCTCTGCCTTAATGTCCGTCGGCAAACTGGAAATACGTACTACATTTTCACCACCGGCAGAAGCATCCACACCTAAGCGTAAAAATTCATCATGGTGCTCCTCCATTAAAGCAATGGTTTCGGCATCCATATCCATATATAAAGGCATTAACAGCTGTTGAGCAGGAATGTCGCTATGGGAAGCTGTTAATTTATCATATAAAATACGCTCATGTGCCGCATGTTGATCAATCAGATACAGTGTATCCTCAGATTGAGCAATAATAAAGGTTTTATCAACCTGTCCAATAGGCCAAATAGCAGAAGTTTCTCGATTAGTATCAGTAAAAGCAATGGTTTCCCTATCTGTAGGGATATGTTCCTCTGTATTATTAAATGGCTCCTCTTTCGCAAACTGCGCTCTGGTTTCGTGGATGCTAAGCATGGGCTCACGATAACCTTTGTCATAAACTTCACCTGTTTTGCCATCGCTGAAATCAGCAAATGGTTCCCATAGCTTGCTGCTGTGCAGACTTATGCTCTTGAGCAGGAACAGGAACTTCCTCCGGCACCAGCTCTAATGGCTTTACAGCTGTGGAAGACGGACGTTCAGGAGTTTTAAAAATCTGTCTATCAGTAACAAAATTATCCTGCTGACGCTGTTCCCTGCTTTGCTTAGGCATCTGTATATCAGTTAATGTCCTATCCAAAGGAGTAGTAGCTTGAACAGACGGCTTTGCTGGTGGCATATCCTTAACAAAAACATTTAATTCAGAATCCGGCATCAGATGCAAATTAGTTTTGGCAGCACTCATAGGACGAGTCAAGGCATCAGTCAAAGCCTTAAACATAGCCTTATAAACACGGCTGTCGTCGCTGAATTTCACTTCACTTTTCTGCGGATGCACATTCACATCCACGGTTGTGCTATCAACTTGAATACTCAATACGGCAAAAGGAAAACCGCTTTTAGGAATCTGTGATTGATAAGCATGGTCAATAGCCTTAGCTAACATTTTATTACCTATGCTGCGACCGTTAACAAAAAGGTCTGCCACGCACGAGTACCCTTCAACAAGGTAGGCTTACCGATATATCCATGAATAGCAATAGATTCATCAACAAAATCAACCGGTAATAATTCGTCAGCAACTTTTTTGCCATACAAGGCACGAATGGTATTGGCTAAATCACCATCACCAGGAGTACTCAATACTTCCTTATCATTATTCACTAATTTAAAACGAATATCAGGACGTGACAAAGCCAACTTAGTCAAAAGCTCGCTGATATAACGACCTTCGGTGCTGACGGTTTTAAAAATTTACGGCGTGCAGGTACATTAAAGAAAAGATTTTCCACAATCACAGTAGTACCTGCATTGGCACCCATGGAGGAAACCTCCATGTTTTCCCCCACCGTCAATATGCACACTTGTAGCAAATTCTTCATCAGCAGGACGTGTCAGTAAAGTAAAATTGGATACGGAGGCAATACTCGGCAAAGCTTCGCCACGGAAGCCCAAAGTATTCAGATGCATTAAATCCTCCGCCTTGACAATTTTACTAGTAGCATGACGCAAAACTGCCAAACGGGCATTTTCCTCGCTCATACCACAACCATTATCTTCAACGCGAATATATTCTGTACCACCGGCAAAAATCGTAACTTCAATTTTATCTGCACCGGCATCAAAAGCGTTTTCCACTAATTCCTTAACTACAGAAGCAGGCTTTTCTACAACCTCACCTGCCGCAATCTGGTTGGAGGTATTAGTATCTAAGAGCTGTACCTTATGCATATCACTCATCAGCAGCCACGCTCCTTCCTCGCTTCATCCTGCAATTTATACAAAGCATTCATCGCCTCAATCGGTGTCATGCTTACAACATCCATTGCAATAATTTATCGGTAATAGCACTGGAAAACAAGGAACCCATCATCTCAACAGGCTGCTCTATCTGTACAGACTTGGCAGCACAACGACCATTTTCGCTATCATATTCTTGCAAAAATTCTTCAGCACGCTCCAAAACCTTTTCGGTAAACCTGCCAGACGTGCTACATGCACACCATAGCTTCTATCGGTACCGCCAGAACAATACGACGCAGGAAGACGATATCCGTACCACGCTCCTTAACGGCTACAGAATAATTCTTCACACCGGAAAGCTCATTTTCCAAACCGATTAGTTGGTGATAATGCGTAGCAAACAAAGTCTTTGCCTTGATTTTATCATGAATATATTCCATAACAGCACGTGCAATACTCATACCATCAAAAGTAGAGGTACCTCGACCTACTTCATCAAGGATAATAAGACTATTCTTTGTTGCATAACGTAAAATCTGCGCCACCTCATTCATCTCTACCATGAAAGTACTCTGACCTGTTGCCAAATCGTCGCTGGCACCGACACGGGTAAAGATTTTATCCACAGGGCAGATATTCGCTTGACGTGCAGGAATAAAGCTTCCCATCTGGGTAAGCAATACCAAAAGGGCCACCTGACGCATATATGTGGACTTGCCGGCCATATTAGGACCAGTAATAATAATCATACGCTCATCATCATTATTCAGGTTAACGTTATTCGGCACAAAAATTTCCTTTTCCAGCAAACGCTCTACCACCGGATGACGGCCATCGGTAATCTTGATTTCACCCTGATTATTTAATTGCGGACGAATATAATTATATTTATAAGCAGCTATTGCTAAACCGCTAAGTACATCGACAACAGCAACTACGCGGGCAGTTTTCTGGATCTCGGCAATGCGGCTGCGAATTAAATTACGTAGCTCATCGAATAAATAATATTCTAATTGCTGAATTTTTTCCTTGGCACCAAGAATTTTATTTTCAAACTCCTTCAGCTCGGGAACAATATAACGCTCTGCATTTACCAATGTCTGCTTGCGCACAAAATAATCTGGTACACTGCTGCTCTGTCCCTTAGAAACCTCAATATAATAGCCGAAAACCTTATTAAACCCTACCTTCATAGTTTTAATACCTGTTTCGTCTTTGATTTTCTGTTCAAAATTCTGCATCCAGGTTTTGTTATCCTGAGCAATTAAATGCAGCTCATCCAGCTCTGCATTATAGCCTCTGCGAATCATACCACCCTCACGTACAGAGAAGGGAGGCTCATCCACAATCGCCTCCTGTAGCTTATATGCTAAATCTTCATGCAGATATAAACCGGAGCACAATTTATGCAGCAAATTACTTTTACAGCCCTGCAGCATTTCCTGCAAAGCAGGTAACACGCTCAAAGAATTACGTAACGCCACTAAATCGCGGGCATTAGCACTGCCAACCTCAATACGGCTGACAATACGCTCTAAATCGGCAATAGTCTTTAACTGCTCACCTAGTGCTTCCCGCAGATTAGTATTATTCAGCAGCTCCTCAACAGCATCTTGACGCTCATAAATGCGTCCTAAATCCAGTAACGGAGATTCAATCCATTTACGCAGACGACGTGCACCCATAGAGGTTTTAGTGAAATCAATAACATCCAGTAAAGTGCCACGCTTAGAACCATCCGCCATATTACGCACTAATTCCAGATTACGAATAGCCGTAACATCTAGATTCATAAAGCTGTTGCGGACAATCTCGGTCAAGCGGTTAATATGACTTAAATCTGCCATTACAGTCTGATGCAGATATTGTAGCAGCAATTCTACAGCCTGCTTCACAGTAGCAGGTACATCCGCATTAGGGAAGTGCTTAACTAAATAGCTATCGGTAGTTTGAGCAGAATATGCAGATAAAGTGCAGTCAGGCAGCTTGGCCTGCATCCATTCCTGCAATTTAGGCCAGGCGGCTAAATGCTCACCGCCTACTAATTCAGCAGGCTGCATTCTATATAATTGCTCGGTAATTTCTAAAAGACGCTCATTGCCCTCGGCCAATAACCATTGGCATTCACCTGTAGTAACATCAGCCGCTACTAAAGCAATATTCTCGCCCTTCTCCCAAAAAGAACCAAATAACGGTTATGCTTATCCTCTAACAACTGCTCATTAATCGCCGTGCCGGGAGTAATAATCTTAATAACTTTACGCTCTACTATTCCCTTAGCCAGTTTGGGGTCTTCTACTTGTTCACAGATAGCGATACGATAGCCTTTTTTTATTAATTTGGCAATATAACCATCCACAGAATGATAGGGAACACCACACATAGGAATATTATCGCCGGAACCGGCACGTTTAGTTAAAGTAATATTTAATTCGCGGGATGCTATAATAGCATCCTCAAAAAACATTTCGTAAAAATCGCCTAAACGGAAAAACAGCAATTCATTCTTGTGTTTTTCTTTCACAGCCATGTATTGCTGTACCATCGGCGTATAATTTGCAGCAGCCATTAATCAACCGCCTTACCTTTCACTAACCAAGTTTGTGCTGTATCAATTTTGACATTAACAATTTGACCGACTTCATAATGCTTGTCCTCAATAGGCCACAGAACTAAAACGCCTGTTGCAGTACGTCCGTTCCACATCAGCCTGCTTACTAGGACCCTCCGCCAAAACCTTGACATTTTGACCGATTAATTGCTCATGACAACGAACGCTAATTTCATTTTGTACTGCCATTAGACGATTCAGACGTTCTTTTTTTCACTGCTAGCGGTACCTGATTTTCCATTTTTGCCGCCGGAGTACCACTGCGTTTAGAATAAATAAAGGTAAAAGCAGAAGTAAAGCCTACTTGTTTTACCACATCTAAAGTTTCGTTACAATCTTCTTCTGTTTCTCCAGGGAAACCCACAATAATATCAGTAGTGATAGCAGCATCAGGAACATATTTACGGATTAATTTAATTAAATCTAAATATTTTTTTCTTTAGTATAACCACGATTCATACGGCGCAGAATTTCACTACTACCTGATTGGAACGGTACATGGAAGTTTTCGCAGATATTATCGCATTCTGCTACAGCCTTGATTACCTCTTCGCTCATATCACGCGGATGACTAGTCATATAATGCAGACGCTCTACGCCAGGGATTGCAGCTACGCGGCGCAGTAAATTAGCAAAGCTTCTTTTTTCACCGAAATCTTTGCCATAAGAGTTAACATTCTGTCCCAGCAGGGTAAACTCCTTATAACCATCTTTAACTGCTGCCTCCACCTCGGCAATGATGTTTTCTGCACTACGGCTGCGTTCACGTCCACGCACATAGGGCACAATACAATAAGTGCAGAAATTATTGCAACCATACATGATCGGAATCCAAGCAGAAAACGGACTTTGACGTACCATATGACCTTCAAATTCACTTTGGTGAATTGTTAAATCGGTATAAAAGCGTTTCTTACGGTTTTCCAAATAATTATGTAATAATTCCTTAAAATCATTAACATAAGCAGTTCCCAGTAATAAATCAACTTGCGGATGCTTTTTCAGCAGCTTCTCCCCATCCTTTTGCGCCATACAGCCGGCAACACAAATAATTACATCAGGATTTTTAGTTTTCACTGCTTTTAACTCGCCGATTTTACCTGCAATTTTCTTTTTCTGCACTTTCACGTACACAGCAAGTGTTTACAATAATTATATCAGCAGTATGAAAATCTGCGTTGGCTTTATATCCCATTTCTTCCAATTGACCTGCAAAATGCTCAGTATCTGATTGGTTCATTTGGCAACCATAATTAATCAAGCAATAAGTTTTTTCTTGAACTGTCATTAAATTTTACCTCCAATAATAAAACACTCTATAAAACACTGCTGTCATGCACCTTTAGGCGTTATTGCGCCAGGTATTAAGCATCACAGCTTTACATCTTTATCTTTATATTATACCGAAAAAGTATGAGTTATCGCAACAATTTTAAAATTTTTAGTACTAGGTATTGAAATCTGCCTCTAATATGATTACAATATATCAAGAGGTTTGTATATATTCATTCACATAGTTTATACGCAAGGAAGGTATTATTATGAAAAGCAAAAAAAATATTTTGTTCTTAATCGTCATTATCGCCGCCGCCCTTGCAGGAGCGGCCTTTTATTTCCTGTATTTTATTCGTACACCTGCCTATGCTTTGAATGCAGCCCGCAGTGCCTGTCAGGAACATGATGTACAGAAATTTGAACATTATGTCGATGTAAATTCTGTCATGGACAATGCTTTTGACGATATTATTAAAGGCGAAAGCAAAATCAACAACGATAATATTTTTTCTAACCCCTTTGCTGTAGGCATTTTAAGAATGCTGAAACCAACCGTTGTTGATTTAATGGCACAAGAAGCACGTGATAAAGTAGCTAATGTTCCCGAGGAACAGCAAAACAAAAAAGCTGTTGATCCTGTTCCTGACGCCATGCGCCGTAATATGGAACGCCGCATCCCGCTTGGAAAATTCACCATTAAAGATTTAAAAATCTCTAAAACTGAATCTGAACGTGCTATTGCTGTTGTAGCATTGCATAATAAGGATTTAGATAAAGATTTTATCGCTGAACTGGAGTTGAAGATCAACGATAAAGGTGATTGGCAAATCAAAAGAGTCAGCAATTTAGCAGAATTAATTGTTCAAATCGATGCTGCAAAAAAGCTAAACTAGCAGCCTCCAATAAGCCCATTATGGACAAATTGAATGCCGCCATCAAAACCATCAACGCCAACATCAATATTCCCGCAGACGGCAAACAATTCAGACGCGTGGAAACTAATATCCGCGTAAAAAATACCGGTAATGTGGGTATTAACCGTATGTATTATGACGTAATGATTTTTGATGAAAATAATAAAGAAATTTATTCTTATCCAGAAAATTTCCAAGGTGAAATTCCCGGTGGTAGCGAAAAAGATTTGAATAACAGCAAAAAATTAAGCAGAATGCTACCTGATGATAAGGCCTTGATGGAAAGAAATCCGAAAAACTGCAATGCCGTATTCAAGTAACTTATCTCGTCTTTGATGACGGCACTGTGCTTTCTCCGAATGCCTTTATGGAATAAGGAAAGCCTTCTAACAATTGAAAAAAAAATCAGGACCACCAATTTATCTGGTGGTTTGAGTAGAGCTATAAGCCCATGTTACTAGCCAGCGCCTCAAGACGCTGGCTTTTACATTTCTTTGTCACCTTAAAGCACCATACCGGCGTCGCTAGAACAATTCTCAAGCCAATCGATTAAATCGTTAATCTTCTTTAGTTCATCGTAAGCAGCATTGTTTATTTCTTCAATCCACTTATCAATCAATGTATTTCTAGTGACCGTTTTTTCAGCCCCGCCGTCAACACTACTTGTCGGTACAGGAGGTACTTCTTCTACCCACGCATTAAAGAACGTTTGATTGTCTACGTTCATGAGCGGAAAATTATAAAACAACAATCGCAAATCATTATAAGCAGGTGGATAATCTACCGCCATATGAAAATCGATTGGCTTTTCATAAACCGTTTGACGCTTTACGATATCGTTATAAAAATCGTGTTCTAACGCGTTTAAAGCGGTTTTAAAGCCTTTTCGTTCAACTTTGAAGTATTTTTTAAAGGCTCTAATAAAGCTTTATATTCGTTTGTATATTGTGCTTTTTGATTTACTGAGTATTGATAAAAAACATCAATCTTTCCCATTAAATCGCTTTCACGATACATAAAAATCCCCCATACTGTAAAAATTGCAATAAAAAAAGCAGCTATCAAGTATTACTTAACAGTTGCTTCTTTATTTGAAAAATTCTTCAATTCCTAAATCTTTTATTTCTTCTTCAGTCAAAGGCTCATATTGTTTGCACCATTCATAAACATCATAATCGCCATCTAACTGCGTTGCCACTCTTCTATTCACTTCTTCTTTTTCCATTTTATCCACCCTTTTGCATCGAATATTGACAAAAGCTTATCAACAAATCTATCTCTACTAGCGTCGTTCGCAGGTTGCATTTTATTATATAATGCAACATACACTTTTCCTGATAGAATTTTATCATATTTTGCAGTTTTAATCAACGCTTCTATCCTTCCGTTGTTTGTTATCAAAGACAACATCTCAACATTGTTGTTCTCTAATAAAAACAAAACATCATGCATTGAAAAAACTAGCGTTGCTAGGGTGATTATGTGCAATATATAACTTTTGGCTTGTACCCAACATATCCAATGCACTTCCGCTGAAATTCAATTGAGTACTTGAACCTTTTTGTGTTTTATAACTACTCAAATCATCTTTAATAACAAATGCCACTTCATTGCTGTTATTATGCTCTTTCGCATACTTCAACAATTCATCGTGCATCTGATTTAGCTTTTCCGATTTCTCTTTATTCATCCCATAGTATCTAATACCTTGTGGTGTTTCAATGGTTTCTTCTGAAATAGGTGTTTTCTTTCTGCCACGACTTTTCAAATTCTCTTTATCAACATAAATAAATTTTTCTTTCCATTCCTCATATGTCATATTAGCAGGTACTTCATAAACCGTTTTCCCTTCATCGTTTCTACTTGCTCTGTACCCTTCCATATCATCAAAATACGGGCAGGTTGTGCATCTGCAATACGGATGAAATGGTGGTGAATTAATTCCTGCTTCCATTAATTTCGCTGGATAACGTTTACCGTCATAAGAACCACATTCAGGACATGTTTTTCCGTCAAGAGATGAGTTTTAGATAAATCAATACGCATCTTTAAGCGTATGCTTGTCTGTCTCCAATATGCTAAAGCATATAAACCAAAAGCGCCACTTAATAGTGACGCTTTTTCGTTATTTTTGCTTATTCTTTTTTATTTTGTTTATTTCCTCGATATTTTTTATAGCCAAAGAAAATCGCACCGACAATCAGCACCAATACTGCTAAACGCTCGCTATGCTGCTGAAAATTAACCACATCATGACCGATAACTACTTCTAAAGCTGTAGAAGGAAATTTACCAATCAAATTCGCGATAATATAATCACGGACACTAATGCGACTTACAGCACCGACAGCAGTTAAAATACCGGATGGAAAATACGGCAAAGTACGTGCAAAAGCCATCCATTCCAAACCGTTTTTACCACTAGCTTCATCAATATGCTGCAAAGCATTGCTTTTAGCAATAATTTTCTCAGCTGTACTGCGGAAGAAAAAGCGCATCAGATAAAAACTGATGACTACGCCCGTCGTTTCTGCCAGCCAGGAAATCAAGATGCCCAAGGGCAAACCGAAAATTAAGCCATTGGCTGTGGATAAAAAGATGGAGGGAAAAATACTCCCGGCGTTAATCAATACATCCAGCAGAAAGCTTATCAACACCGCCCACGGGCCAAAAGAACGCAGATACTCTACCAGATCATCAACGTTGCCACTGACTGCTAAGGTGAAAGTCTTACTGAAAAAACCATCACCAAAAATTTGGATTGCACCCACAAGCATAAGCAGCAATGCCAAAGCCAACACCTTCGTCAAAGTATCCGGATTCTGGAGCCAAGATTTTTTATTATTCATTTATCAAGCCTCTTTAGGTATTAAAATCATCCCGAAACGACCGCCAAACTGCATATCCACTAAAGCACGCAGCTCCTGCCACGCATTAGGTCGTTGCAATTGACGCTGCGCCAGACGACGCACTTCAATAATCGTTTCAGTATCTCGCATTATATCAGCAATCCGTAAATCTGGCAAGCCATGTTGTCGCAAGCCGAACAACTGTCCTACACCACGCAACGCTAAATCCTTTTCAGCTAAATAGAAACCATCTTCACTATCATGTAATACCTGCAAACGAGCTAAGGAATCAGGATTATCCGCTGATGTTAACAGGACACAATAGGATTGCTCACTGCCACGTCCGACACGTCCACGTAGCTGATGTAATTGAGCTAAACCGAAACGTTCCGCATTTTCGATAATCATCAGCGTCGCATTCGGCACATTAACGCCTACCTCAATAACCGTCGTGCTGACTAATACCTTAATCTCACCTGCGGCAAAAAGCTTCCATGATGTCCTCTTTCTCAGCACCCTTTAAACGGCCATGCAGCAAAGCACAAGGAATGTCCTGCAAAAATCTGCCTTTAATTCGGCAAAAACATTTTCCGCACTATGTGCCTCCCCATAGCCTCAGAATGCTCAATCAAAGGACAGACTACATAAACCTGCCTGCCCGCCTTGACCTGACGTACCATGCCTGCATACACCTCGCGGCGGCGCTCATCAGTATAGCACAGCGTCTGCACCGGCTTACGTCCGGGAGGACGTCCCTTCATCACCGAAATATCTAAATCACCATAAACAGTTAACGCCAAAGTACGCGGTATCGGTGTTGCCGTCATAACCAAAACATCAGGTGCATTCTGCGATTTATTAGCTAAACGGGCACGTTGCTCTACGCCAAAACGATGTTGCTCGTCGGTAACGGCTAAAGAAAGATAAACATCTATCATACCTAATTCCAGCTCCAGTAACAGATTACGCCGTGCTTTAGTCCGCATACCCCCTGTCAGCAATCCTACATGGACGCCAAAAGGCTCTAAATATTCTGTAAGGGGTTTGGTAATGCTGAGTTGCTAAAATCTCTGTAGGCGCCATTATGCAGCTCTGATAGCCGTTCTCCTTCGCCTTGGCCAAAGCCAAAGCACTGATAACGGTTTTACCACTGCCTACATCACCTTGTAAAATACGATGCATAGGTTCTTTTTATCCTGCATATCCAAGGATATTTCCTGCCACGCCTTCTGCTGTTGCGGTGTTAACACAAAAGGCAGATTGGCAATAATCTCCTTTAATAATGTGCCATCTGCACCATGTTTAATACCCTCGCGACTATCATGGCTCTGCTGACGGTAATATAATAAACCACATTGCAGTAAAAACAGCTCCTCAAAGACAAAACGATGCTTAGCCTGTGCCAAAGCCTCCCAACTTATAGGAAAATGAATATTTTGCAAAGCAGTTAGGCGATTTTGCAAATGACACTCCTCCACAATATTTTGTGGCAGACTTTCCGGCAGTTCCTGCTGTGCTAATTTTAAAGCCTCAGCAACCCATTTACGCAGATTATTCTGGGTTAAATTGCCGGCTAAGGCGTAAACGAGAACGATGCCCGGTGCATGATTTTTTCATCAGCGGCCTGCACCGTCACCTCACTAACTGATTTAGCCTGCGTTCTGCCAGGGTGCACACGACCTGTGATAATTAATTCCATACCATTTTTCAGCTTTTTCGCCGCATAACGCTGTCCCATAAAGAAATAGAGATTAGCATATCCTGTTTCGTCACGCACTGTTACCACAGTATAGGCTCTGCGTGAACTGCCATAGCCGTTACGTACGCCATAAACCTCACCACGGAAAACTTGCTTTGTTCCATCCATATCTAGCTCTTTAATCTTTTTCAAACGGGAATAATCAAGATAAGCACCCTGACGCGGATAATATTCCAACAAATCGCCTACAGTAAAAATACCTACCGCAGCTAACTCCTCCGCCTTTTTCGTACCTATTCCCTTTAAAATTGTTACTTTATCTTTCCACCACATAGAAAAAAACCTGCCTATTAGAAATTATACTTGCTTTTATTTGTTCTTTTATGTTATAATACTCATGTTAAATTTGAATGTGCCCTTATGCCTTATCACGTTTAAGGAGGTGGGAAATTATGGCATCTATCTGCGAAATCTGCGGTAAAGGAAAACTTGCTGGCAACAACGTCAGCCACTCCAATAGACACACCAAACGTGCTTGGAACCCGAACATTCAACAAGTAAGAGCAGTTGTTGATGGTTCTGTTAAGCGCTTAAACGTTTGCACCCGCTGCCTGCGTTCCGGTAAAGTTAACCGCGCTATCTAATCTTCGGATTTAAAAAGAAGCCAAATACCTTTCGGTATTTGGTTTCTTTTTTATTTCATGTTAAATTTACAAGCACAAGCTTATTTCATCTTAAAGCCACATTCAGGACAGAATTTAGCTAAAGAACTGATTTTTGCTTTACATTGAGGACATAAAACAAAAGCACGATATTCGGTCAGCTTCTTCTCGAATAATTCGTAGAAACGGTTAACCTCTTTATCTTCCGGTTTCCAGTTATAAATCTGCAAGCGTTTTTTAGTAGAATCCATAATAACCTGCACGGTTTCCTCATCTAATTGTTGGAAAGCCAGCTGCATGAGCTTCTTTTCGCTATGGAAACGAATCAATCTTTCTTCAAGATTCATTTCATCAATAGTAACGCCCATTTCATTAATGCACAGTAAAGCAATATTCCATGCTACCTCGAGATTGATTTCATAAAGACGGTTATCGAAACAACCGCCAGCACCATCTATTCTCATAATAACCCTCCAGCAAAATAAATTTTATTTTCTATATATTATAACACAAAAATAATCATGTTTCAGCACAGGGCTGTAACAAATATTTGAAAAGAGAAAAGCACGCTCCCAATAATACGGGAACGTGCTTTTATTATTAGATATTTATTTAGCGTAATCAACCGCACGAGTTTCGCGGATAATAACAACCTTAATCTGACCGGGATATTCCATCTCAGCTTCGATTTTCTTGGAAATATCACGTGCCAACAGTACTGCGGAAGCGTCATCGATAACATCAGGTTTAACCATAATGCGGATTTCGCGACCTGCTTGTACAGCATAGCATTTTTTTCAACACCGTCAAAGGATTCGAAATCTCTTCCAGACGGGTCAAGCGTTTTCAGATAGCTTTCCAAGGTTTCACGTCTAGCACCAGGACGAGCAGCAGATACAGCATCAGCTGCGGAAACAAGTACTGCTTCCACGCTCTTAGGCTCACAGTCACCATGATGTGCCAAAATAGCATTGACAATCAAATCAGACTCACGGAATTTCTTAGCAATTTCGCCACCGATTTCAACGTGGGAACCTTCCATTTCGTGGTCGATAGCTTTACCGATATCATGAAGCAGACCTGCACGTTTAGCTAAAACAACGTCAACGCCCAACTCAGAAGCCATAACACCAGCTAAATTAGCAACCTCTACAGAATGGTTCAATACGTTTTGACCATAGCTAGTACGATATTTCAAGCGGCCCAAAAAGTTTGATGAGCTCTGGATGCAGGCCATGTACGCCGACAGCGAAAGTAGCTTGTTCGCCTGCTTCCTTAATTTTCTGCTCAACTTCTTTCTGTGCTTTTTCAACCATTTCTTCGATACGGGACGGATGAATACGACCATCGTTAATCAGTTTTTCCAAAGCAATGCGGGCAACTTCACGACGAACAGGATCAAAGCCGGAAATAATAACAGCTTCCGGAGTATCGTCGATAATCAAGTCGATACCGGTCAAAGTTTCCAAAGTGCGGATGTTACGACCTTCACGACCGATAATACGGCCTTTCATTTCATCATTGGGCAACCTACAACAGAAACAGTAGTTTCTGCAACATGGTCAGCGGCACAACGTTGGATAGCCAAAGAAATAATCTCGCGAGCTTTCTTATCAGCCTCATCCTTTGCTTGCTGCTCCAAATCCTTAATCAGCATTGCGGACTCATGTTTAACCTCGTCCTCCAAAGATTGCAAAAGCTCTTGTTTAGCTTCGTCACTGGTCAAGCCGGACAAACGCTCCAACTCTGCCAATTGCTTTTTACATAAAGCATCTGCTCTTTCTTGAGCTGCATTCAGACGTTGTTCTTTAGAAACAAGCTTCTCCTCTTTGCGCTCGAAGGACTCCATTTTTCTATCGAGGTTTTCTTCCTTCTGTTGCAAACGGCGTTCCTGACGCTGCAAATCACTGCGTCTATCTTTATTTTCACGTTCCATGTCAGAACGCAAGCGATGGATTTCTTCTTTCGCTTCCATCATCATTTCTTTACGCTTAGTTTCGCCAGACTGTTCTGCATTTTGAATAATGTGTAAATGAAATTGCACACCTTGAAAAACAGAATAAAAATAGTCCATTGTGACCTCTTCATGTTAAAATTAAGCTACTACACAAAACTTACAAGGAGGCAATCACAATGGACTATACTCAAGATACCACAAAACACAAAAAGGTAAACATTTTTCTTATGGTGACCGCAGAGAATTACAAGGGATATTATCCAATAAATCTGTACGTTATTCTCTCCGCCAGTTGGCTAGACATTTTAATTGCGCTCCCAATACTATCCGTAATGAATTGAAGCGTGATGCTCACCATAATACCGGTAGATATGGAGCTAGACGTGCACAAAATGCATACGAACAAAGCCATGCTAACAGTATTAGGAAATCTAGAAGATTTTTGTCCAGTAAGTTTGTCTCCTGGGTTGTTGAAATGGTTCTTGAAAAAGGGTGGTCCTTGGACGCCTGTTACGGTTATGCAAAAACACACAAGTTGTATGTAGATTCTGAGATGGTGTGCGTAAAAACACTGTACAACTATGTTGACTCTATGCTTCTTGCACTGCGTAACATCGACCTACCGCTAAAAGTTCGTAGACGCAAACGCCGTCATAACGTTAAGGAATGCCTAAAACATCTAGGTCGCAGTATTGACGAAAGACCGACAGAAATAACTGGTCGTAGCGAGTTATAGGCAGTAAAAGCAAGAGTGATAACGTTATATTAACTCTTGTAGAACGTCTTACACGCAAGTACATAGCCATTAAAATCGAAGGAAAAAACAACATCTTCCGTTAGTAAAGCTATGGAATACTTGAAAAATTACTATGGCGATAAGTTTAGCCAGATATTCAAAACTATAACAAGTGATAACGGTAGTGAATTTGCTGAACTCGCAAAGCTTGAAGATAACACAAAGACAAAAGTATACTTTGCCCACCCTTACAGTTCATGGGAAAGAGGTTCTAACGAACGTCACAATGGTCTTTTAAGAAGATTTATTCCTAAAGGAAAGAGAATAGGCAAATATACTTCTGATGATATTCTGTTGACAGCAGATTGGTGTAATTTGTTACCCAGGAAAATACTCGGATACAAATCACCTGATGATCTATTCGAGAATGAGCTTGATAAGATTTATGCAGCTTGATTTTTAAAAAGTGTGCAATTTCTTATTGCAATTTAGGATCGAAAAAAAACGAGGTGAATGACAAGGTACAATTTTCACAGAATAAGTGAATAAAGTGAATTTTCACTTTACGGTATTGAAAAAAGTGAAAATATGAGTATAATATAATCAAGAAATGTTGGAGGTGCCGAATATGCAATATGAAAGTGAGCACATCGAATATAAATCTCAGATGATCGAAGACCTTTATCGGGAAGTCATTGCCTTTGCGAACAGTGACGGTGGCGTGATTTACATTGGTATCGACGATCAGGGTAATTTAACTGGAATTGACGATGTGGATGAAACCTATACCCGTATCACAAACGGTATCCGTGATGCGATCGCACCGGATGTTACCATGTTTGTGCGATATATCCTCCAGGACAACAAGGTCATTCAGATTGAAGTAGAAGAAGGCAGCTATAAACCCTATTATCTAAAATCCAAGGGTATGAAGCCCACTGGTGTTTATGTTAGACAGGGTGCATCCAGTGCAGGCATCTCCTGACCAAATTAGAAAAATGATTAAAGAATCAGATGGTGACAATTTCGAGGCTTCACGCTGTATGGAACAGGAATTAACCTTTGATGCTGCTAAAACTGCATTCCAACGATACGGAGTTGAGTTCTCTGTTGAAAAATATCGTGCGCTGGGGATCACACAGAACGATATTTACACCAACCTTGCCTTGCTGCTCTCTGACCAATGCCACCACACGACTAAAATTGCCGTGTTCAATGATGAATTTTGCACGGAGTTCCGGGACAGCAAAGAATTCGGCGGCTCGGTATTCAAACAGTTCGAGGATTCTGTAAACTATCTTGCTTTGTGTAATAAGACCGTTTCCACGATTAAAGGAGTTATCCGCACAGATAAGAAAAGATTATCCCGAAGAAGCCATCCGTGAAGCCCTGCTCAATGCTCTTGTGCACCGTGACTACGGCTTCAGCGGCAGCATCATTATCAATGTCAACGACAGCAAGATGGAGTTCATCTCTCTCGGTGGCCTTCTTCCCGGCCTTTCTACCGAAGATATCCGTATTGGCGTTTCCCAGCCGAGAAATAAAAAGCTGGCGGAAGTGTTCCACCGCCTGCGTCTGATCGAAAGCTATGGCACTGGTATTCGCCGTATTTTCAAGCTGTATGAAAACTGCCCTGTACAGCCCACTATCGAGGCAACGACCAATGCTTTCAAAATCGTACTGCCGAATATGAATGCTGCCAGTGCTGCAAGCGATGACGCACCGGCAACAACTGGCAAATCCACCGCAACCATCACCCCCAGATGAAAACCGTGATGGATTATCTGGCAGAGTATGGCGAAATGACCGACGAAGATCTGCAGGAACTGCTGAACATCAAGAAGACGAGAGCTTATCTGCTTGCCAGACAGATGCACGAAAATGAACTGATTGACATCATTGGTAGAGGTGTAAATAAGAAATACAAACTGAAATGATCGGAGGCGCTGTGATGGATTAGGTTTTCTTACCCGGTACAATCCGTGATCGAATTAAGGATTTGATGAAATCCAAGAAAATGACGCAAGCAAAACTGGCTATCCGTATCGGAATGGCAGAAAGCACTCTGAGCCGTTTCATCAGTGGTAGCACTGATAAAATCGGCAATGAAAATATTATCCGCATCGCCCGTGTGTTCAATGTCTCCACGGATTTCCTACTTGGCGAAGTTGATGTTCCAGACCGCATAAATTACAATATTTCCGAACTTGGGCTGTCGGTACAGGCAGCGAGAAACTTGTATACCCACAAGGTAAATCCGCAGATAGTCAATGCACTGCTTGAAAACCCAGAGTTCGCAAACACCACTAATCTGATCTCCCGCTATTTGGATGATGAACTTGCCAAGGGATTTGCGACACAGAATCAGCTTTATGCAACAGTCGCCGGAATGCTTGGCAGCGCACCGGGAGCGGTTGAAGAAGTCAAGAACTTGCAGGTTCCGGTATATCAGTTTGATTTGACAGCGATTCAACGATCGTTTATGAGTGCGGTGCAAGCCGTAAAGAAGGAAGTTGGCAATGATCTGTCTGCAAGTAAAAGAGCTGACCTCTCAGGCAGTGAAAAAGATTTATGCCGAATTGACCAAAGGGCAGAAAAAGTCAAACAGAAAAATTACAGTCGATCAGGTTGCAGAGGCGGTTGCGAAATCGGTTTCTGATTTGCCCGGCATCGATAAAGAAATGGTCAAACAGATGTTTCTGGCATTGACCGGCACGGTAGCAGGCCATGAAAAAGGAACAAATGACCAATGAGCAACTCTGTATCGCTACTCTTAATGGCGATACGGAAGCAAGAAATGCTCTTGTAGAGAACAACCTTCGTTTTATAAAGAGAACGGCTTATGAAATGTGGAGTGCACAACGGGAATTGAACACTTCTCTTGGCATCGAAATCAACGATCTGGTGCAAGAGGGTACTTTGGGTCTGCTGGATGGTATCTCCGGTTATCGCCCGGATACCGGAAACAAATTTCTGACCTATGCAGCTCCGGCGATCCGTAATGCTATGGTGGATTACATACGCAGCTATAATCCTACCTTTGAGGCGAAGAATTTGGGCAATATCATCCATCTGGACGAAATAGCAAAAGACGAGAACCGAGGAAAACATGAATATATTGCTGATCCTACAAAGCAAACGCCGGAACAGTTATATCTGGCGCAGGAACGGATCGATGATATTCACCATGCGTTGAACATGATCGAACCCAGAGAGGAATACTATCTGCGATACCGCTTTGGTTTTGACGATGATATTGAACACCCGCTGACGGAAACAGCAAAGCATTTCCACCTGTCTGAAAGTCGTGCAAGATCTACGGAAGCACTGGCTTTGGATAATGTGTGGCTGGAACTACCGTGGTGGTTCCATTAAACACAGACATTATAGCTTGAAAGGAATATAGGTCATGGCTAAAAAAAGAAATAAAAACTGATTTGTGGGTTGCTCGTCAGCTCGACGACTCAAAAATTAAATATGATGCACAAGGCAGCGATGTTAAAGAAATCAACGATGCTTTACAGAGCGCATCGAAGCGTGGTACCGGTAACGCCGGATACCCTGAGTATGTTGCGGTCGTGAAAGACTTTGTCATCGTTATTGAAGATAAAGCCGATCTGGCTAAACACCAGAAGCTGACCGATACTGGAATTATATCTGCTGATCAGAAGGATATTGCTGACTATGCTGTAAACGGGCGTACTTCTATGCAAAACACATTGCTCAGAATAGTAGCTTCCACAAAATTTTTGCAATCGGCGTTTCCGGCGATGAAAAGCACCATAAAATCACTCCGCTGTATGTAGATGACAGAGAAGGATATAAGCAACTCCTGATATTGAATCTTTTACATCCTTCACAGTTGCTAATATTGAGGAATACTACACTCGTTATGTCTTGGCTGAAAAGACTGACGTTGAAAAAACTACTGAGGAAATCCTGAAGGATGCAGCTGAACTGCACGAATATCTGCGTACCTACGGTTCTCTAAAGGATCAGGACAAGCCTTTGGTGGTTTCTGGCATTCTTCTGGCACTAGACGATAAGTTCTTCAAACCCAACGATTTGCTTGGCGATGAAACAACCACGGATGGGCAGCTGATTTACGATGCTATAAAGCGCCGTCTGAAAGCATCTAATGTCGGCCCTGATGCGAAGCGTGACAAGCTGATGAGCGAATTTTCTATCATTCGCACAAGTGCTCGCTTAAATGAAGTTGATACCAAACTAGGCAAAACTCCGCTGAAATTTTACACTGAATTCTTGAAGAAGAATGTTTTTGACAATATAAAGTATCGCAGCTCCAGTGAAGATTTCATTGGAAGATTCTATGGCGAGTTTATGCGTTATTCCGGCGGTGATGGGCAGACACTCGGTATCGTCCTGACGCCTCGCCATATCTGTGATCTATTCTGTGACCTTCTGGACATTCAGGCTACAGACATTGTTCTTGACCCCTGCTGCGGCACCGCCGGTTTCCTCGTTGCAGCCATGCACCATATGCTTGAAAAGGCAGGTACTGACCAGAACAAACGGAAAAATATAAAGAAGAAGCAACTGCACGGTTTTGAACTTCAGAGCAATATGTTTGCTATTGCTGCCACCAATATGATTCTCCGTGAAGATGGTAACAGTAACATCAAATGTGAAGATTTTCTCCGACAGAATCCTGCTCAGGTACAGCTCAAAGGCGCAACAGTTGGTATGATGAATCCGCCCTATTCCCAGGGGACCAAAGCTGATCCTTCGCAGTATGAATTATCTTTTGTTGAGCACTTGCTCGATTCTTTGGCCGAAGGTGCAAGGGCTGCGGTAATTGTTCCACAGTCATCTATGACTGGCAAGACCAAAGATGAACAGGCTTTTAAGGAAAATATTTTGAAACACCATACTCTGGAAGGCGTCATCACCTGCAATACTGACACTTTCTATGGTGTAGGCACAAACCCTGTTATTGCTGTTTTTACAGCCCACGAATCTCATCCTGATGATAAGCTCTGTAAATTTATTGACTTCCGTAACGATGGTTATGAAGTGCGTGCACATATCGGCCTGGTTGAAGGTGATCCTGCAAAGGATAAGCGCCAGCATTTGCTCGATGTATGGTTTGGCAGAACCAAAGCAGCTTCAAAATTCTGCGTAGAATCCACTGTGAAAGCTGAAGATGAGTGGTTGCATTCCTTCTTCTATTTCAATGATGAAAAACCGACAGATGCAGATTTTGAGAAAGCGATTGGAGATTACCTAACTTTTGAGTTTTCTATGATTATGCAGAATCGTGATTATCTGTTTAAGAACGGGGGTGGCGATATTGCAGAAAATTGATCAGAAAACATGGGATGCTGTCAGATTGACCGAGATATTTGATACCATCTCACGAGGAAAACGGATTAAAAAATCAGACCATATTCCCGGCAAAGTGCCATATGTTTCATCTACTGCGCTTGTAAATGGAACAGACGGAAGCTGTGACAATGAAAAGGGTGTCCGAAAATTTGAAGACTGCCTTACTATTGCCAATAGCGGAAGTGTTGGTTCTTGCTTTTATCACCCTTATGAATTTGTTGCCAGTGACCATGTGACGGCCTTAAGACGTGACGGAACCAGTGCAGATTGTTATTTAGGTTTGTCTGCGCTTGTTGGCCGTTTGGGTGAAAAGTATAATTTCAACAGGAGATTAACGATGTTCGTATTTCCAGAGAGCGTGTTATGCTTCCTGTACATGAAGGTATTCCGGATTACGAATATATAGAGAAAATTACGCAAGAGAAACGCCAAACGATGCTGAACAAGTATCGCATTTATGCGCAAAAATGTATTGCTGACTTAGGCGAAGAATCTAAATCGCCTGCTTTGTCCGAAATATCGTGGGGTTCTTTTTCTATCTCAGATATTTTTGATATTCTGCCTGGAAAACGTTTGGTCGCAGCAGACTCCACACCTGGAAACAGACCTTTTATCGGAGCCCTGGATAATAGCAATGGTGTTGCACGCTTTGTAAATGATACGAATATATCCTTGGACAAGAATGTGCTCGGCGTAAATTACAACGGAAACGGTATGGTTATCGGCTTTTACCACCCGTATGAGTGCATTTTCTCCGATGATGTCAAAAGATTTCACTTGAAGCACCATGAAGATAATGAGTTTGTGTTGTTGTTCATGAAAGTAGCTATTCTACAACAGAAAAGCAAGTTTGGCTATCTGTACAAATTCAACGCAGAACGCATGGCAAATACCAGAATCATGCTTCCGGTTACAGACGATGGTACTCCTAATTATAAATATATGGAGCAGTACACCAAAAATCTAATGCTCAGGAAGTATAAACAGTATTTGGCGTATCTGGATTCAAAAGAAAAACTTCTCCTGTAGTTGCAAACGATTAACCGCATTACTACAGAAAAAAATGGAGGCATATATGCAATTAACAAAAATTAGAATTAAAAATTATAGATTGCTTATTGATGCCGAGCTGGAAGTCGATCCTAAGACAACCTTAATTGTTGGCAGAAACAACACCGCTAAAACATCCTGTTTTTCGTGCATTAGAAATGTCCTGGATGGAGAAACCTTATGTTTCGATGACTATCCACTATTAAGGCGAGAAGATTTCTATACTAAAATTGCTCTATTTATGGTGAAAAAGCTCTCTTATGAAGATCTTTGTAAACAAATCGAGATTATTTCCATAGAGTTCTTAGTGGATTATTCTTTGGACGATCCGGATGATAACTTAGGTGCTTTGTCGCCATTTATCATTGATGTGGATGTGGACACAACAACTGCTCTGATCCGTGCGGAGTATCGCCTAAAAACCGACGAGAAAACCTTGTGGACACTCTTGGAAAGCAGTTATTATAAGGATGGCGCCTTTTCACCAAGCGAAGATGCTCATAAAGTGCTTGCTGATAATTTCGGCAAATTGTTTGGACTAACCGTATATGCCATCAACCCAAATAACCAGGACGACAAACAGGTAAAAAGCCACAAGGAATTACATGATCTGTTCCCATTCCATGCAATTCCTGCTGAACGAGTTCTTGGTGAAGATGACACACATAAAAGTTCTCTTGGATCGTTAATATCCGGATTCTTTGATACGAGCGAAGCAGAACTGGATCCAGATGTTGCCGAAGAAATAAAACGGTTACGCTCAATAGTGGAAAAAGCCAATAACGATGTTCAAAAGCAGAGTGATGAAATTCTAAGTTCTGTTGTGAACAATTCTATTGGCTTTGGTTATCCCAACATAGAGGAATTAAAGCTCGGGGTTACAACGCAGCTCAGCATCGACGATCAGATCAAGAATCAGACCAAGCTATCTTATATATCCGGCACAGCAAACGAAAGTTTGCCGAGTTCCCACAATGGCCTTGGTTATAAAAATCTGATCAAAATGGAGTTCCTCCTTGCTGCATTTGCCAAGGATATTAAGAAACGTGGTGTTGCGTGCGTTCCGTTGCTCTTTATTGAGGAGCCAGAATCACATATGCATCCACAAATGCAGACCGCTTTTGCGGCATATTTGGAAAAAGTTTCTTAGCAATCTATCCACTGTCAAAATACAAACTTTTCTGACCTCGCATTCCTCTCATATAGCTAATACTATGGAGTTTGCAAAAGTTCGGTATGCACAAAAGTCTATCGCCGGTGTGATTTACAAGAATTTGAACACCTTGGCTCAGGCCAATCCCGAGAATGTAGATTTTATCCGGAAGTATTTAACTTTGACTAAATGTGATTTGTTTTTTGCGGATAAAGCCATTTTCGTCGAAGGTGCTTGTGAACGGTTGCTATTGCCCGACATGATTGAGAAATGCGAAACAGCTGGGGTGTTTGGTTCTTGTAAATATCCTTTATCTGCACAGTATTATGCTTTAATTGAAATCGGCGGGGCCTATGCACATAAATTCATTCCGTTTATTGAATTTTTAGGAGTTCCATGCCTGATCCTTACCGACTTAGATTCTGTAGCAGATCGAAAAGGAAGAGGCGGAAAGACCGTAAAAAAGTCGGTAGTGGTTAGCGAAGGCGAGACGACATCTAACGAAACAATTAAATGGTGGATTCGTAGAAATAAGGGGATTCCTGAGGATGATACCTCAAAAATCGACCTTTCGGAAATTATTGCTATGACAGCAGATGACAAAACCAGAGAAAAATGCCATATCGAGTTCCAAACTACTGAAAATGGATTATGTGGACATTCTTTGGAAGAAGCCATCCGCAATGTCAATCGAAAGCATTACAATTTAGGTAATAGAATAAGCGAGAAGAAGCTTGAATTTACGGGTAAGAGTAAAACAGATTTTGCTCTCGATTTGATTTACAAATATTCCGATTATTGCGTTCCTGATTACATAAAGTCCGGCTTAAAATGGTTGAATGATCAAAGAGTTCTTGAGTAAGGAGGTGCCAGTTCATGGGTGGAGAGTATATTGGTGCAAATTACAATCTTGCAAAACAGAAGCTGATAAGATTGATGCACAGATTATCGAAACACTTAAGTCTGGACACAGTTTCCGTGTTGAAGCTGGTGCGGGTTCTGGCAAAACTTACTCTCTGAATCGAGCTCATTGAGTGGATACAGGAACATAAATGGTCTGACTATAGCCGAAAAAAACAGAATGTAGTCTGTATCACCTATACAAATGCAGCAGTAGATGTCATTGCAGAACGGCTTGCAAAGACTCGTTTATTATTCCTTCCACAATCCACTCTTTTGCATGGAATGCCATCAAACAATATCAAAGCGTTCTTGATTGATGCTGTCACAACAAATCCTGATTATCTGCCAGACGAAGGTGATTTTAATCAAGTCACAGAAGTTGCATATACTTTGGGACATCGTTACAAGGAAAATGGAATTCAGTACCTTTATCATGACGACGTTCTAAATCTCTTCTGCCTGCTTCTTGATAACGCTAAATTTCGCCGGGTATTTGCGGATAAATACCCTTTGATTCTGATTGATGAATACCAAGACTCCTATAAACCGATTATTGATCGCTTTATTGATTTTTTATAGCAAAAGGTGTTGGACCTCAGTTCGGCTTTTTCGGCGATGCCTGGCAAACCATCTATCAGTCAAACAAAGCCTGTGGAGAAATTGAACACGAAAAAATCGAGATAATAAAGAAGGGATCGAATTTCCGATCTGCTCCAAGGATTGTTCAACTTTTAAATGATATCCGCCCTGAGTTGCCGCAAAAATCAGCCATTGATGGATTTGACGGTGAAGTTTTAGTGATTACGTGTGATGATTATTCAGGAGTTCGTCGCACAGAACGCAATTTCAAAATGAATTGCCTGCGGCCGAGTTGAGGACAAGACTGAACACTATCAGAGCAAAAATTGAACAGAATACCCCCCTGACGAGAATCTTAAAGTTCTGATGATTACGCACAAAGCTCTTGCTTCCCAACAAGGTTACGAGCAACTTTTGGATATACTGGATGATGGTTGCGCAACAAGGAAGATCCTTTTCTTATTTTCTTTGCTGATACG
>VOFG01001662.1_pt1 | contig 41896 bp, 68 predicted proteins | sample 5384171 | NCBI WGS metagenome assembly VOFG01 (sample SAMN12384726, study PRJNA508395) | human gut metagenome | isolation source: healthy gut F | host: Homo sapiens
GAAATGAGCGAAGAAAAACGCACCGCAGAAGGAAAGATTTCTGCGTGAGGTTGAACAACAGCTTCTGCGCAAGGAATTGGATGCAAAGCTGCTGCTGGAAAACGGTCTGCTCCACGTCAGTTGGAACGAGAAACCGCTCTGCTCGGTTGACAGAGACGGCATCATCCGTTTCCGACCAGCGGATATTACGGGGGCTGAAGTGGACCGGCAGCTTCGGACGGTCACGCAGACCGCCGTACAGGTCAAAGAGTACATGCGGATCTTTGAACGTGCGCCCGCGCTGAAGGCCGCCGGTTTGGATGAGGACTACAAAGTCCTCGCAGATTTTGGTGATGCGGTGCTGGCCGGACGTTCCTGCAAAACGGGCGCTAAATTTGTAACGTGGGAGTGGGATTTTGACCGGCAGGGCGTTCACACCGGTCATTACCACATGGAGAATTACGAGGCCGCGAAGCTGGATTTTGCTGCCCGGGCAGGCTTGATAAACGAACAGCGCCTTTTTTCAGATGAGCAGCTTGCCGTGATCCGGAATGCGTGTGCGTTTGCGCTGGAGGACGACGCGACGCTTTCGTATGCGGAGGATAAGCAACTTCAAAGCGTACAGGAGCAAATCGAACTGCTTCTGCCGCAGGAGGAACAGGAGCAGCGCCCACAATGGAACAGACAATGTAATATTTGCAGGAAGCCGAGATTTCTTTTTAGAAGTCTCGGCTTTTTTTTGCGTTCAGGGAGGAATTTCATGAAACACAAGCAAGAAGAATATTGGCGAACGCGTTTCCACGCGCCGCCGCTGCGGTCGCACCCGGACCCGCCGCCGACCATTCAGTGCAGCTGGTACCCGCACGAGGGGCAGTGTCCGTATATGCGGTTGGCTCTGATTTGCTGGCGCAGCAATGGCGAGTGTACCTTCACGGATATGCAGAAAATTGAAAACCGAGGTGAAAAACGTGTTTAAAGCAACGCTCAAAAACAGAAGCAGCGCACATCTTGCGCCGGTCACGATCACATTCCCAATTCCGGAAGCTCAATACGAACAGACAATTCTCACATTGGAAAAAAGTCAGATCGGCGATGCCAGAGTGCAGGACTGCCTGATTGACAATGTTCACGCACCAAACTGCCCTGCCCTGAACAGAATGATCGGTACGATGGCGAATGTGGACGAACTGGATTGGCTCGGGAAGCAATTGGAGAGCTTCGACCGATATGAACTGCTGCAATTTAATGCAGCGGTGGAGCGATTCGGATTATCCGCAGCGGACGAGCTGATCGATCTTTCTTTCTGCGCCAGAGAGGTGACGGTCGTTTCGGATTTCAAGGATTTGGAGCTGGTTGGCAAACGGCACTATGACAATGCGGAAAGCTGGCGCTTGGCGCTGCTGGCACATCAGAATGACTTTGCCGAGACCATGCAGATCCCGCCGGAACATCTTCGCTGGTATGCAGCGTTTCACGATGAGGGCGAGCATCCGCATATCCACATGATGCTCTGGTCGGACGATCCACAGTATGGTTTCCTGCGGAAAGACAGGTTGCTGCATATGCAGTCTGTTCTGACCAATACGATCTACGCGGATGAGCTGAAAGAAATCTATATCCAGAAGGATGTGGCATACAAAGAAGTGACTGAAGCGGCGCGAGAAGTCATGCGCGAACTTGTTGATCGTATCGGAACTATTGAAAATCCGCCAGAATCAATTCAGCAAAGGCTTTTGGAGCTTGCGCTGGAACTGCGCACGGTCAGCGGCAAAAAGCAGTACGCTTATCTAAAAAGCCGCTTAAAGATATGGTGGATTCCATCGTGGATGAGCTGGAAAAGCTGCCGGAGGTGGCGGCGTACTATGCTGCATGGAACGGCCTGCGCGACACGCTGGAGGGCTATTATAAAAACCGGCCCCGGCAGCACAATCCACTCTCACAGCAGAAAGAATTTCGAGCGATCAAGAACGCGATCATTCAGGAGGCCGAACGTCTGCGGCAGCAGATGGAGCAGCAGTCTTCGCAAGATGAAGAACCGTCTGTGGAGAAAACTTCATCGGACGCTTCTGCAAATCCGACGCTTGTAGATGAAAATACTTCATCCGCAGATTCTCATTCTGCGCGGCTTCCGTCCGAGTATCTTCTGAATTCAACCATCCGGTTGTTTCGCCAGATCAGTCAGATCTTCCGAGACAACGCCGCGCCGCCCAGCAATCCAATGGGCATCCGCATGGATTCCAAGCGCCGCAAAAGCTCATGCAGAAGCGGCTGGCGATGGGACATAAGCAGGATGATCACGAACAGGAACAGGGATACAGTCAGACGCTGCATTAAAAAACAGGCCCCGAATATCGGAGCCTGTGAAGGTCAATTTTGCTGTTCCTCCAACAGCTTTTGCAGGTCTTCTTTGCTGGGAAGTACGGTTTCATATTTGCTTGCAAAGATCTGAGAATTGTCCTCCGGCAAGGTCATTTCGACAACGGCGTTGTTCTTGTCCTTACAGAGAATGATGCCAATCGTCGGATTCTCTTCCGGCAGCTTCATTTTGCGGTCGTAGTAATGAACGTACATCTGCATCTGACCGATGTCCTGATGCTTCAGCTCTCCAATTTTCAGATTGAACAGCACAAAGCAGCGGAGCAGGCGGTTATAGAACACCAGATCGACCATGAAATGCTCTTCGTCAAAGGTGAACCGAACTTGCCGACCAACGAATGCGAAGCCGGTACCAAGCTCCAGCAGGAACTGCTGCAGATGGTTGATGATCCGGCTTTCCAGTTCGCTCTCTGAATATACCGGCAGCGCTGGCAATCCTAGGAACTCCAAGACATACGGATCTTTCACCGCATCCTGCGGCGTTTCTACCGTTTGCCCCTCCAAGGCCAGACGGTAAATTTTGTTCTTATCTGTGCTGAGCGCAAGCCTTTCATAGAGCGAACTGTCGTATTGGCGTTTCAATTCGCTGAGACTCCAATCATTTTTGACAGACTCGATCTCATAAAAATGACGCTCGTCTACGTTGCTGATGCGCATGAGCTTCAGGTAGTGCGACCAGCTCAGAAAGAATTTTCGCCCGGTGCTGACGGCGGGAAGATTCTCAAATTGGGTAAACACTGTTTCCCCAATCTGATCGTGCGAATATACCGTGTAGAAACGCCGCATGAGCTTTAGGTTTTCAGGCGAAAAACCTTTGCCGTGTATTTTTGTCAGATAGTCGGACAGCGCCTTTAGAACCTGCTTGCCATACGCGGCGCGATCCTGCCCGTGTTGTTCTTCCTCAATGATCATTCGGCCGATTTCAAAATAGGCGTAAACCATCGAGAGGTTCACAGCAGTTTTTGCGGCTTTCCGCGCCTGCGTCAAAACAGCGGAAACACTTTCTAAAAAGCAATTGCTGACCGGTGCGTTCAATTCCTTTTCGCCCATTACGAAACCTCCCGACAAATAGTTTTGTGTTACTTACAGTATATCCGAAACAAAAAAACTTTTTCAATCATGGAAAGCGTGGTGACTAAAATCAGCAAATTTATTGAATTTACCCCAGAGCAAAAGGAACGCGCCGCGTCCATCGACCTCGAAGAATTTCTCCTCCGACAAGGTGAAAAACTCATCAAGTCCGGCCGGGAAAAGCGGCTTGACAGTGATCACAGCATTACGGTGCGCGGCTGCGAATGGTTTGATCATGCCTCGAATGAGGGCGGTAGAGCTGTCAGCTTTGTTCAAAAATATTACGGCAAAAGCTACATCGAAGCGATGTCTATGCTGTTGGGCGAGAGCATGGAGCCGGTCTATCCGCAGGCGAAGAAGCAGGAGGCAGCCCCGCAGAAAGCCTTCGTACCGCCGGTTCCAAACGCGAATATGCACCGCGTTTTTGCGTATCTTCTCAAAACGCGAGGGCTGGATGTCGACGTGCTTTTCCTACTTCGCCCGCAGAAAACTGCTCTATGAGGATGCGGCGCACCACAACGCTGTGTTCATCGGAACAGATGAAGGCGGCTGCCCGCGTCACGCGCATCTGCGCAGCAAACAGCTTCGGCAAAGCTTTCCGTCTGAACGTCGAGTCCAGCGACCCGCGGTACAGCTTTCATCATACCGGCACGGACGGAAGCCTTTATGTGTTCGAAGCGCCTATTGATATGCTCTCTTACATTTCCATGCGCCCGCGCCAATGGCAAGAACATAGCTACGTCGCCTGCTGCGGCACGTCTCCGATTCCGGTGATGCAAATGCTGAAACCAGATACGCAGATCGTCTATCTGTGCCTCGACAATGACAAAGCAGGTCACGCCGCAAGTGAGCGGATGGCGGAACAATTACGCGAACGCGGCGTCATGACGGAGCGGCTTGTGCCGGAACTGAAAGACTGGAACGACGATCTTCTCCACGGACAGAAGGAAGAACTTGCGCCTTGTATGAGCTTATAGACCGATCTGATGAAAGCCGGGAGATTCCGGTTGACTTTGTAGGAAGTTCGGGTATGATGGAAACAGAGATGCTGGAAAGGATGGTTTACAGATGATTCAAAGACACATATGTCACAGGAGGAAGCTGTGAAATTTGCGGCTACACAATGGTGGGTCGGAAAAACCGCGCAGGAGATTCTCGACGTGCAGCTCTTTGAAGATCGGCTGGTGATGCCATTCGAGCTGTACCATGAAGCAGTGGAGGAAGTGCTGGGCAGACCAGTCCAGACAATAGAACTTGCCGGTACAGGCTTGACATTCCTACAGTATGAATACATTACGAAGATGTTGAATGCGCCGCATGACGATATGCGCATGGGATAATGGATATGGGAAAGGGCAATAAGGTTTGCCCGGTATGCGGGCGAAAAATGAAACAGCAGTTCATTGGTCTGCAGCATTGCCGGTGCGGCGTGAGCTGGAAAAAAAGGGCATTGGATTCTTTGAACGAACACCGGATATGGTCTTTTGTCTTCTCCACAATTGCCCAAGACAAAAACCAAGCAGAATCATTGAAATACGAAAACATCAGACATAATCGGCTGCGCATCAAAAGTGCTGGTGATCGTGCTGTTCATCGTTCTGCTCTCCGTCCTCACAAATAATTATTCGCTCAACGGCATCAAGTCCAAAACCGTTGGCGACGGTCAGCACGGAATTGCACGCTGGGCAACCGCACAGGAGGTAAAAAAGACGTTTGCAACTGTGCCGTTTGACGTTACGTCATGGCGCGAGGGAAAGGACTTGCCCAAGGTGCAGGGCCTGATCCTTGGCAGCACCCAGCGCGGCAAGCAGCTCGATGCACTGGTAGACCGTGACGATGTGCATTGCCTGATGATCGGCGCGTCCGGTGTCGGTAAAACTGCCTTCTTTTTGTATCCCAATTTGGAGTTTGCCTGCGCCAGCGGCATGAGCTATTTGGCGCTCGACACCAAGGGGGACTTGGCAAGAAATTACGGCACGATTGCGAAAAAATACTACGGTTACCACGTTTCCGTCATCGATCTTCGCAACCCGACGCGCTCGGATGGGAGCAATCTGCTGACGCTCATCAACCGATACACGGACATTGCACGGGAGCATCCGGACAACCTTGCGGCGCGGGCAAAGGCAGAAAAATATGCGAAGATCCTTGCCAAAACCATCGTCAATCCGGGCGGTGACGACCAGGATCGCGGGCAGAACGCCTTCTTCTATGATGCCGCTGAAGGGGACTTCTCACGTCGGTTATTCTGCTCCTTGCAGAGTACGTTCCGCCGGACAGCGCCGGACACGAAAAGCGGCACATCGTGTCTGTCTTCAAGCTGGTGCAAGAGCTTCTCGCGCCCGGCGGACAGGGCAAGAAAACCGGCTTTCAGGTCTTGATGGACAACCTTCCGTCGACGCACAAAGCCAGATGGTTCGCGGGCGCAGCCCTCAACACCTCGGAACAGGGTATGGCATCTGTCATGTCGACAGTGCTGTCCAGATTGAACGCTTTCCTCGATTCCGAGCTGGAGCAGGTGCTTTGTTTCGACAGTGCCATCGACGCAGAACACTTTGCCGCCGAGAAATCCGCGATTTTTCTGGTGCTCCCGGAGGAAGATTCAACCAAAAACTTTATGGCAGGCCTGATGATCCAAAACCTCTCGGGGAGCTTTTCTCTGTTGCCGATGAGCACGGCGGCAAGCTCCCGAACCGCGTCGTGTTCTACTGTGATGAGCTTGGCACGATGCCGCCTTTTGATATTCTGCCACTGTTTTCCGCTGGGCGGTCACGCAAGCTGACGCTCGTGCCAATCATCCAAAGCCTTGCGCAGCTAGAGAAGAATTACGGCAAAGAGGGTGCCGAGATCATAGCCGATAACTGTCAGGACACGATCTTCGGCGGCTTTGCGCCGAACAGTCAGACGGCGGAGACACTCTCCAAAGCGCTCGGCAGCCGAACTGTGCTGACCGGCTCTGTCAGCAAAGGCAAGGACAACACCAGCCGGAGCTTACAGATGGCAGAGCGTGCGCTTTTATCGCCCGACGAATTGAAGAATCTTCCGAAGGGCAACTTCATTGTCATGAAAACCGGCACGCACCCGATGCGCACGAAGCTGCAATTATATTTCAAGTGGGGCATTTCATTTGAAGAACCGTATCAGGTGCCGGAGCGCGCCCAGCGGGAGGTCTACTACGCAGGAAAGGAGGAATTGCTGATGAATATCAAGAAAAGTCTGTATTCGCAACCGCAGCCGATCACGGCATCAAAGCCGGACGGCTATATGAGCAGCTACGGCGACAAATGAGCTTCTTTGGTGAAATATATGCCGCTCCCGACCTGCCGCACCGGGCGCGGACGGTCTACATGTACCTCCGTGACCGCGCAGGCGGCGGGAGCTGTTGGCCGGGCGTCAAGACGATTGCCCGCGACCTGCATCTCTCATCGCGCACGGTGCAGCGGGCGCTAAACGATCTGGAACGTGCCGGATACGTCCAGCGCCAGCGCCGCCACCGTGAAAACGGGAGCTGTACGTCAAACTTATACATTATAAATGATGGCAAATAGCAAAGCGGACGCTCCCCGCCAAGGGGAACGTCCGCACTTTTTGCTGTCACCAGCGCCGTGACACCACGGCGCGCCTTGAAGGGCCAACTCTAGCTGAGATCCAATACAGAAAAGAAGAATCTGAAATCAAAAAGGGAAGAATTTTATGAGAAAAATCAAGTTCATATCCATCCTGCTGGTGCTGTCGATGGTGCTGACGGTACCGGTTTTTGCTTTTTCCTCGGACTTTACGGACGTGTCGGAGAAAGCGGTCTACGCGGAAGCGGTTTCTTATCTTGCCGATGCAGGCATTCTGAGAGGACGGCATCCGGCAAATTCGCACCGAACGAGAAGATCACGGTCAGCCAGTGGGCGACGATGCTTTGCCGCGCGTTTGACACCGAGCCGGAAGGCACTTCATGGCAAGAAGCATCTGCGAATGCCGTCCAGGTCGCCGTTCGCAGCGGTTGGTTAGACCCGACTGCGGTTTGGGATAAAAACGGCTTTATCTGCCGCGGCGAACTCTATCGGACTGCATTCGCGGCAGCCGGAATCCCGCTCTACGACGCGACGCTTTACGGATTGGACTGGCTTTGTCCCAGTGAAAATGCTCTGCGCGTCGGAAAAGCGTTTGGGCTTTGTGCTGAAAATAAGACCGCAGCCGACCTCGTCACACGAGCTGAAGCCGCACAGCTTCTTCATGACATCATGACACAGACGCTAAGCGTCACGCCGCCCGATACGCCGGTCGCGGTGGAAAATCTGACACAATGGAATGTGAACGCTTTTCTGCTGGAGCTGCAAAGATTCCACAGCCGATCCTTGACGCTTTTAACGAAAACGGCTGGACGTTCGTGATTGGTACGGAGTACCTCTCGGATCTCAGCAGGAAGCTCGGTGTCAACTGTATCGGCGCTGCGGTATACACAGAAAAACAGATTTACGTTTCCGAGGCCAGCGCAGTCCTGCACGAGTTCGGACACTTCCTCGATTGCACAATGGGATTCCCGCAGGAGCACAAGGACTTATACACTCGAAGCCGCATCCGCGCCGATGAAGCAGCACGCCAAGAGCAACAGCCTCGAATACTTCGCGGAATTCTTCGCATACTGGCTTTCCGGCAGCACACGGACGTTGGCACAACTTAAAGAATTGACTCCGGAAACGTATGCATACTTCGATGAACTGGCATCTGTATGGCTTCCGGTTGCATGACGCTGAAAACTTAGCGGTATACTCAGAAATAGTTCGTGCATTTTTCGGAAAAATGCAGTAAAATAAAAAGAAAAAGAATAGACTGTCCAGGTGTCCATTTCTAAAGGGAGTGGACTTAATGCGGAATGGGGTGAAAGTCCCCACGAACCGGTCACTGTGAAGCTCCAACTGCGGGAGATAAGCCAGATACGCGCCTGTGCATGGAATAAGAAAGCGCTGCCTCGTCAACGGTTTGCTTTTACCGGCAGAGTCTATCTGTCGGCAGAAAGCATCCGCAGGCATTGCGCCTGACGGATGTCGTTTTTTGCTCTATGATAAAAAATTCTCGTAAAGTGTTCCACTTTACGAAAAAAGCGGCGGGATGCCTGCTATCACAGACATCCCGCCGTAGCGCGACCATATTTTTGACGGTAAAAAGGCTTCCAAAAATGAACGGGTCTCATCGGAAACCCGCTCACTTATACTAGAATAAAATCAGAGAAAAGTAACGGATCTTCCCGTCGTCCGCCCAGCATTTCATGTGAACAGCGTCGGCCATCCTCTGCGCGTCCACGCAGTAGGCCGACATACAGGATGCGTGCTTCCACGGTCCTGCACCCATCATCAGAATATCTGCCAGGCCATCTGCCTGCATCTTTGCCATAAGCTGTTCCGTCAACAGGTTTTGATGCTTCTTTGCGGCTTTCTGCTCCGCGGTGTTATGATAATCAGCGGGCATTGTTTCAATCATCAGTACCAGCGCCGTTTCATATTTTCGCATAGCATCTGTCATTTCCTCGACCGTGCCGCTCATTGGCGGGCAGGCCGAAAGCACATCATAATTGCCGCAGAGATTCTGCTCACAGAACTTGCGGTATTCCGGTACAACAACCAACTCCTGCACCGGCATCAATGCGGCCGCCGTAAATCCTGCGGCTTTTGCCAGTGCAACATAGTCCTGCATACAAAAGACTCCCAACTTTTCGGATTCTATACATTATAATAATGACGCGATTCCACGTTGTAAAGCTTATGCCCCAAGTTTCAGGAAAACAATTCTCTGGATGCAGCGGCGCTTGCTCTCCAAAGACGGATGCGTGTACAGTTTTAGGGTGGTTTTAATATCCGCATGTCCGAGCAGGGTGCTGACACTCTTGATATCTGCACCAGTCTCAACGCATCGCGTAGCGAACGTGTGCCGAAGGGCATGGAAGCCGCGATGCCGAATACCGCAGCGCTTCAGAAGAGTGGTGAACTGATACTGGCAGGTGCGCGGATCCATCGGCCGATCTGCGCGGCCGGTCATAAGATAAGCATCAGGCGGCATATTTTCGGTGAGTTCTTGCAGTAAACGCAGCAATTCAGGGTGTAGCGGAATGACCCGTTCCGAGCTTTCGCTTTCGGACGATCCACCAGAAGCTGCGATTTCCCGTTCAGCGTGATCCGCTGAACGGAACGGCCGATAGAAAGCGTACCAGAGAGCGCATCGATATCCCCCGACGCGAAGCGCACAGATCTCGCCCACGCGCAGGCCGGCATACAGTGCGAGCATAACCGCTGTGCTAATTCTATCTGACGGCGAAAGGGCTTTTTCCAAGCACAGCCAACTCAGCTTCGGAAAACACTTCAATCTGTTTTTGCGTACAGGCTGGCAGATGCGCTGTCAGCGCGTCGCAGGAACAATGATATTCCCGCTGGGCATAGCGCAGCATGGTTTTGATCAGAACGGCGATATCACGTACAGTTTTCGCAGATAAACCGCCTTTTCCATCCAAGCGTCCCTCACTTCGCATATGAAGCAGAAACGCAGAAAGCTCCTTTGCCGTCAGCCGTGAAACGGAGATATGACCGAGATGCGGAAGAATGTGACGCTCAAGCAGAAAACGATAGCGCACACGCGTGGAAACTTTAATATCAGCCTGTGCCAGATACTGCATAAAAAGCTCTTTTACCGTCAAATTGCAGGTAACTGCCGGTTCCTTCGCCAGCGCCTGTATGGCGGCTATCAGCTTCTTCTTTACAACAGTTTTGCTTTTTCCATAGACAGACTTATACTTCGCCTTACCATCCGGCAGGCGCATGGCGATATAACGCCCTTCCCAGCGGCCATCCTTTCTGTGATAGATATTATCTCCCCATCGTCCCAAGCGCTCTCCACCTTTCAGCTTTACCATATTTTTTGACGGCAAATGCGAGGTATCTCGCGCGGCAACCACCCTCTGTTGGTTTACATATTTTCGTTTTCTTTCGTTTACGACACTCCGATGTTAGGATTTGTGTTAGAAAATGCCGAAATATCAGGAGAATCAAATTGACATTTTCATTTCTGACTGTATAATAGGAAGTAGAAACGGAAGATATAGGGTTTCAGGCTGTCTCGTAAAGTGGAACACTTCACGAAAAATTTCATTGCCGTACATGTGGTTTAGAATACCACAGATTTGAAATCCTATTCTGACATCAAAATTACATATTGTTTGTTTTTATCCGCTGAAGATGTGTAATCGTAGGTCGCGGCCGTAACCGGACTGAGCCCCTGATGAAAGAGGAAGGTCGTGCGCATTGGGAGTGCGTACGATTACTCGCCCGGAGCTGTAATGGATGAGTTTGTTTCCAAAGTGGTTTGTGCCAAGGTGTAAGACAGCGCTTTGCTGCAGGCCATGTGGTCGAAAGACCGCCATTGTGGGAGGCTTCCCATGAGAAGGTAGGAACGGAACGCGGACACGGATCGTGTCCATAGTCCTAGTCAGAAGAATCGCTATCTTCACCTGCGTGGGATTCTGTCTATCTATGATCCCTGAAGTGCAGAAGGGTGGTAAAAACTTGTGGTTGATAGCACGATGATCTATCGTACCCCGGCACGGGCGCCGATTTGTTTTCCGGGAGGAAAACAGGTTGGTGCTTTTTTGTTTGAAGTAATCCAGATTATCCCACTCCGTAGGGACGGTTTGCGAAAAAGTACGATTAGGAGGAACGCTGACAATGGAGCAGCGCCAGGACAACCAGGACCAGATCATCTACAGCCGCATTGAGCGCGTGATTGCTTACAAAAATGTACAGTTTATCATCGAGCATCAAAATGACACGTTGGAGCAGCTCTCGGCGTATTTGCAGAGCTGCATGGAGGACATCGGGCATCCGCCTGCGCCGGTTGAGGTGATCGGCGCGGACTACATCATCTATCGTTTCGGCGCATGGCAAAAGGCCATCCGAACCTTTTACGGCGGCAAGATCACCAACATCAAAAACCCACCGCATTTCAAAAATCGCAAGATCGTCCGTGACCTGTACGAATTAGCGCAAAGACGGATGGCCGAGAAAGACACGGCTGGAACCTCCGGCGAGGAGGTGCAGCGATGAACCGGTACAGAAGCACGGAAGAGAACATGAGCGCACTGAAAAAGTTTTGACCCAGCGCACGCTTGTTGCGATTGCCAACAAGAACGTTGAATTTGTCTTGAAGAACCAGAATGCGTCGCTGGACGAGCTGGCCGAGTATCTGTGCAAGTGCCGCAGATGGTGCGGGCATATCCCCGGCCGGACGGAAGTGATCGGCGGCGATTTTATCGAGCTGCGGTTTCGCGGCTGGGTGAACGCGCTGTGCGCCAGCGGCGTTTCAAAGGAGCTTGCCGTCAAGCGCTTCCATCCAGCGCTGGAAAAAACGATGCTCTTCGAGCAGGAGTACGAGCGGCAGCGGGAGCAGGATAAGTTGGAAAAGCGGCAGAAGAAGGTTGCAAACAAAGAAAAAATGCGTCAGGAGAAATCCGAGCGCAAGCAGCCGAAGAAAACAGCGCCTCCCTCCGGCACTGCTGGTGATGGAGGGACGGCAGAATGAAAACGCCAGATTCCCTTCAGGGCAAAGGCCGGCGCTTTCGCGCAGACCTCTGGCTGGACGAAAAAATCACCGGACGGACGCTGAACGCGCTGCAGATGCGCGGTGTCAAGTTCCCCGATGGCTGGAATCCCCGGAAAACGCCGGAGTTCAAGCAGGAATACCAACGCCAGCTGACGCAGTTCCGTCAGCAGCAGGCGGCAAAGAAAAGCTGCGAAAAAGGAAACGCAGCAGGCGGCGCAGAAGCAGGCGGAATCGTCCGCGGCCGCGCCGGAAACAGCTTCACCCCAATAATAATGTATGCCAATCTGAAACGGACAGATTTGCAGATAGATGTGCGTCTCATCCCCCTGAGATTCGCTTCATTGTGCGTCACAGACGCAAGGCCCCGGCTCTGCGCGGGAACACAGAGCCGGGACCCCCTTTCGCATATCCGACAATATTGGTGTTTACAGCATCCGGCTGTGACATAGACCCGATGCAGAGCTATTCCTCGGCTGCATTGGGAGATACGCGAGGAAAGAGAAAAAATCTGCAATAGGAAAGGAGTTTCTGATTATGAAACGAACTGGCAGAGTTTTAGCAATCCTTCTGGCACTCGCAATGCTGCTCAGTGTAACAGCATTTGCAGCTGCCGCCACCTCGACGTGGTACGGCTACGGCGGCGACACGACTACGCACAACGCCGCAGTCACTTCCGCGCCGACCAGCACTTCCCCCACAGTCACAAGAATTGACCTTTTGAACTCCGGCAGCGGCTGGGATGGCGTTGACAACGTTCCGGTCATGCGGACGGTCAATGGCGTGACCTACGCCTATGTCTTCTATGACGGCCATGCGGCCGGCGGCAGACTGGCAAAATCAACTGCAACGACGGCGTTCTCGTATGGGACAAGCAGATGACCGGCGCTTCCGGCTTCCAGCTTTCCACGCCGCTGCTGGTTCCGGGCAGCTCTGACGGCACGGGCGATACGATTTACCTCGCCGCTGCCAGCGCGGAAACCTACAGTGATGCCAGCTTTACCGGCAGTGACACGATTGCTGCTGGTGATACCGGCCTGACCAAGACGTTCAATATTTCCAACATTACCACGAGCAGCAACCGTGTTGCGGCTGGTATCTATCTGGGCGAGACTTCTGTTGCGAACCGCGGCACAATCGGCGTTACCGGCACGGCGCAGATCACCTGCGGCACTGCGGATGTGACGCTGAACCTGATCGCAAAGCGGCACGAACAGCGGTACGAATGTCGTGATGTACGAGCAGCCTGTCTACACCGGCACAGAGATCACGAGCTACAAGTATTACTACTATGTCAACTACAACATCAACGTCGGTTCTGCAAACGTCGGCACGGCGCAGACGCTGACGCTGACGATCAAGCTGACCGGCGGCAACGGCACGCTGCAGTATGTCGATACCTATGCACAGGTCGCGGCGCTCCAGAAGGTCACCGGCATCGAGACCAATGACGCAGGCGCAGCGGGCGTGGAGCATCCGTCTATCGTCAGCGGCATCACCGGCCAGATCAATACGCCGATCACGACGGACGGCACCTACCTCTACTTTGGCACGTGGAGCGGCAACTCGGCAAAGCCGTACTATCAGGTCAAGATCAGCGACAGCAGCTATAAGACCTTTACGCCTGACGCCAATGGCTTCTATTGGGCTGGCGCGGCCGTGGTTGGCGACTATGTCTACTTTGGTAGTGACGGCGGCAAGCTCTACTGGCGCTCGGTTTCCGACTTCGACGCTACTGGCAGCTCGATGACACTCCCGTCTGTGAACGGCAATGCAGCTGGCAACGTTCGTTCCAGCATCATGGTCGACGGCCCGAAGATCTACTTCACCTCGCAGTATCCCAGCGGCTCCAGCTTCGGCAACTTCTATTGCTTTGACGTGAGCAGCGGTACGCCGTCGTTCGCATGGGGCGCAAACATTCAGGCTACCTACAGCGGCACAACCTACTCCGGCAACTGCACGTCCACACCGGTGATTGCTGCAAGCGGCAACATCTACGTCGGCTTCTACAGCGGCTTTACTGCTGGCGGTTTGATGAAGATTACTCCTCCTACTTCTGGTACAGTTGGCACGGCCAGCCTGATTACGGTCAGTGGTGAGGCATTTACGCAGCCTGTGCAGTGCACACCGGTTGTATATTCCACCAAATCTCTTGGGAAATACAGCAAGGACTATTTCTATTTCAATACGAATTCTAACGGTGGTGCCGGATATTGCTTCTCGGTTTCTGTAAATGGAACTGATGCAACGCAGGTATGGGCTACGACAGGCGATACTTACGCACTGGGTGGAATGGCTATCTCCAACGGATACGCTGTTTTCGAAACGACTATAATCACATCTACGTAGTGAAATAATTGCCATTCGGTGGGAGGACTTCTTGGAAGTCCTCCCACCCGAATGGAACTGGAAAACGGAGAAGAAATATGACACGACGAATTATTTCGCTTCTTCTTTGCGCCGTGTTGGTGATAGGGTTACTTCCGACGGTTGTCTTCGCTGGAGATGGGCAGGCAATTAATTTCAGCGTAGATGTAACAGGAATCGAAGGCGAGTTACCAATCTCTTTCAGCGCATGGTACTATGGCGATGGCAAAGAAGAAACACCGGACGAAAACATACAAGAGGGTACAATCCCTTTGTCAAAGGATGGGCAATTATTCTTCGGTCTCCTTGGGACACTGGATAAGTCCTACATACCGACTGACAAAGTATTTCTCGGCGTAAAATTAATGGTAATTTGATTGCGACGCCGACAACGGTTCAAGTTACATAAGTATAGCAGGTCTCAGCATTCAGCCGGAAATCATGCTTGATGAGGGCATATATTTACTCTATTTTGCAGCAGACAGCACAGAAGAAACTCTTTGTCAAAATCTGCGTGATTATTGCATAAAGAATGGGATTGCGATTGAATTTCTGTTCGAAGATAAGCAGTCCGATCCAAGCCCTGCAACCTATAAGGCCACAGTGGATGAAACCAACGCACAGTATGCAACTACAGCATATTATGGCGTAAAGGATGGTGCGGATAAATGGCGTCTGACTGCCACCAGTGCACCGGATGGTCAGGTTTTTGATTACTGGACCGCGGTATCGAACGAGGAAACCTTCTGGGATGAGAGCTGGAACAGCAAGGACAATCCGCTGAATGTGGAGTTGAAACAGGATGTCACATTCACGCCGCATTTCAAGCAGATGGATATGTCTCTGCTGGATGTATTCAAGCTCAATACTCTCTATGTGGAAGCAGACCCCAATAACGGACAGGTCACACCTGTGATTGTCCAGAATGAAACGCCGGGGCTGTACTCCAATCTGATTACAGACAGCAGCTGCGTCTGCTATCTGACGTTTTCCGTTCCGAACAAGCTGGCAGAAAAGGATGCCGCAAAGTTTGTGGTACGTCTTTTATGCCGGTGACAGCGTGGACGAAAGCAAGGCGCTCGGACGCACGGAATTCATTGTTGGCACGTTGAATGCCGGCAATCATTATTTCAAGATGCGTCTGGACGATATCCCCAACGACATGACGCAGATCACGGCAGCAGTCGATTTCACCACCAACGCGGGTGCGCGGAAAACCGAAACCAGAACCTATGATCTGCCGGCCACCATCCTGAACACCCGCAAGGGGATGCTCTGCGCTATGTGGAGAACGCAAGCGGCTATATCACGATGGCAGCCGCAGGCGTGGATGACGTGACCGGTCAGCTCAATCTGATCATGAGCAACGGCAGCGGTCTGTTCACGCTGGAAAAAGGAAGCCTTTCGCTTTACCAGCTGCGACGTTTCCGGCCTGCATCAGCTGAGTCAGGTCAAAGCGCTTGCATCCGCGGACGACGGTACGGTTTGGGCCTACATCGCGTCCACGAGCAAGGAAGATCTTCCTGCGCTTTCGGCTGGCATCACGTACAACGAAGGCTATACGCCGAACGTCGGCCATCTTGCCGTCTATGATGGTGAGACATGGAAACTTGTCGAAGACAGCACGATTTATAATCTCAACGAGAACACCGAATCAAGCTGGCTACCTGCAATGCTGCCAATCTCGGCGCGATCATCCCGCTGAAGGACGGCGTTGTCGTTGCGAAGGATAAAACGTGGAACGGCAGCGAATGGGCGGACGGCGGCCATGGCAAAGACAAGCTGATCCAGATGGACGGCAAGACCTATGCGGCAGACAGCAATGGCGTTTATGTCTATGATGCCGGCAACCGGACGTGGCAGACGCTCACGACCGAAGTAACGGCTGGACAGTATGACCAGCTGAACGCCGCAAACGGGAAACTGTCGATCTCGGCAAACAGCGGCAACAATACTTTGCCTAGATACACGCAAATGGCGATTTTGTCTGTCGACAGCAAGACTACGGAAATAGTTGATACGACGATTTTTGTAACAGGCGGCGCAGCGTACTACGTTATCAATAGTACCGGTCTCAGCTATGCGGGCGTTCCGTACTTCTACTATTCCGGCCCGATCTTCAATAATAATCAGGATCGAATGACAGTTCTTTGCCGCTACGAGGGTGAAGGCGAGGATGCCGCGTGGATCCGCGTCAAGGAATCCGCATTCTGGTCGGACTCAGAAAATCCGAACCAGTTTGCAACGAAGGTCCGGCCCGCGTCAATCAATGTCTGCGTGAATCCGGCTGCCGGTGTCACGCTGCACGGTCAGACCTTTGGACACAGCGTGAGTAGCGGCTCGCTCTATCTGGAAACCGCATCCACCACGATCACCTTTGATCCGAACGGCGGCACGCTGAACGGCGCGGAATCTGTCACGGGTCAGATCTACAGTGAGATCCCGGTCAGCGTCAGACGACCGCCGCACGCGACGGCTATGTGTTCAGCGGCTGGAGTTACGACACCGAGGGCAAGACCACATGGACGAGCAATGACACGGTGTTCCCCGCAAAGGATATCACGCTCTATGCCAAGTGGATCGACCCCAGTGAGGTTGACGACCCGCTGGCCTTCCACCGCCAGAGCGCACTGGAAAGCCTGAAACGCCAGTACGAGAAGTACAGCAAGTCTGACTACCCGAAGAAAACTGGGCAAAGCTCGAACAGGCGTATCAGGCCGGCATCAAGGCGATCAATGAAGCCCCCGCTGCCGACGGCAAGTACATCGAGGACAATATCATCGCCGAGCTCAACAAGGCATTACAGGCGATGGGCGCGATCAAGCCCGACCGCGCAGGCAAGATCGACATTATCGTCTCTCTGGACGCGCAGACGCTCGGCCTTGGCTATTACATTGACCCGACCATCGTAACGGTGGACAAGTACACGCAGGCCAGCTATGTGATCACCGATCTCATCAAGCAGACGATCAAAGAGAAATTCAAGATGGATCTGGAAGGTGCGACGGTCTATCACGTCAGCGAACCGGACGTCGATCCCCCGTATGCCTACATGATGACGGGCACCGAGGCGAACAGCTTCTATCTGGCACAGGTCTATTGGCCGGACCAGACCAAGGCGCAGGTCGCAAAGTATATCCAGAACCGGGCCAACTGGACGACGGACGGCTATAAGGACGGCAAATATCTCGGTGAATTCGATTACTGCGATAAGTCCGGCTGGATGTACTCCATTGCGGATCGTGAAACTGGCAATCCCTCCTTCCCCGGCGTTGGTGCAGCGGACTGGAGATTGTCTGACGGCGAAGTCATGCGCTGGCAGTTCACAGTTTGGGGCTACGGTGCCGACCTGGCTGCGGATAACTCCGAATGGGGCCAGCCCAGCATCGCATACAAGGACGATGGCACTGCCGCTGGCGACAAGACCGCGCTGACCGTCATGGTTGCAGAGCTGCGTCAGGTCTACGGCGACAAGTTGCTGCGGAACAACAGAACATATTTCGAGATTCATAGAGATGTGCTCTGCAACCCGCTTGCCACGCAGGAAGAACTCGACGCGGCTGTCGCAAAACGCAGCCAGATCGAGGAAGAACTGAAGGATGCTTATGCAGCTGAGAACGCCAAGGATCTGATCGAAGCTATCGGCACGGTCACGCTCGAGCGCAAGGCTGCCATCGAAGCAGCCCGCGCAGCTTATAATGCACTGACCGAAGAACAGCTTGCCATCTTCAATGAGCTCTATCCTGACCATCTGAAGATCCTCACCGACGCGGAAGCGCGTTATGAGGAACTGAAGAAGCAGGCCGAGCAGGAGGAGATCGATAAGGCTGCGGCGCAGGAAGTTATTAAGCTGATCGATGATATCGGCGGTGTTGAGTCCGTCACCGGCAGCAGCGGTCCGAAGATCAGAAAGGCCCGCGCAGCCTATGACGCACTGACCGATCCGCAGAAGGGGTACGTTACCAACTATGATGTGCTTGTTGCCTGTGAGGAAGCGTTCGCCGCGATCCCCAACCCGGTCCCGACTCCTGTTATCCCGTCGACGCCGAGCAAGCCGAAGGACGACAAGCCCACCACGGGTTCCTCGTTCACGGATGTCCCGGCTGGCAGCTGGTATGAGGATGCTGTGAAGTATGTTTCTGAAAAAGGGCCTGATGAACGGCACCTCCAGGAACGGCTTCAGTCCGAACGCCACCACCACGCGCGGCATGATCGTTACGATCCTTGCCCGTGTCGAGGGCGTCAACACGAACGGCGCTCTGTGGTACGCGGCAGGCCAGAAGTGGGCGATGGACAACGGCATTTCCGACGGCACGAACATGGTCGGTGAGGTCACGCGTGAGCAGCTGGCGGCCATCCTGTATCGCTACGCGAGCTCAAGGGCTACGACACCTCCAAGTCCAACAAGCTGGATAGCTTCAAGGATGCGGACAAGGTTTCGTCCTGGGCCGTGGAAGCAATGCAGTGGGCCAACGCAGAGGGCCTGATCAACGGCAAGAACAACAGCATGCTCGACCCGCAGGGGTAAGGCCACCCGCGCAGAAACCGCCGCGATCCTCATGCGGTTCATGGAAAACATCGCAAAATAAGCATTTCTCTCCCCGAAAGGGGTTCCCCGCCGCGCCATTTGGCGCAGCGGGGAAAGCGGCATCTATATCCCGGCGCGTGCCGGAGCAAATTTCCCAAAGAATTATAGTCAGGGGAACTCATATGACGCACACACCAACCCGGCGTCTGCTCGCACTCCTGCTGGCAGTCGCCACCGTGTTCAGTCTGCTGTCTATGTCCGTTTCGGCAGCAGATGAACAGACCGCCCAGAGCTGAAGCTGGTCAGCACAGCCACCGAGCCGTTAAAGAAGGAGATAGCTTCACCGTTGAAGCGCAATTCCCAAAAAACGCTGAATTTTCCAACTTTGAATTATATTTCGATTTTGACCTGACGCAGTTTAAGCTGAAAGCTGTCAATACAAGTTATAAAATAACCGTTGGCGATAGCGAATATGAAATTTCGTATGTTAAAGACACGATTATGGTTGTTAGCACCGATTCTGTTGAATACAACGGCAAAACATACGGCGGTTCTATAAACACGGCTTACGCTGGTACAGCGGAAAATTAAATGTAACAGCAAATACAGGCATTCTGTTTACATTGACATTTGAAGTTCTGAAATGTAACGCAGATCCGCAGAACATTTCAATTTTCAATAAGCTCTTCCAGAAGGGTATAACCCTTTCGGATTTTGAGGATATTACACCGGTCATCACTCCGGCGCAGATCATAATCAGCCACACGCTGACTGCTGTTTCCGCAAAGGACGCAACCTGCACGGAAAATGGCAACACGAAGTATTGGACTTGCTCCGCCTGCAATAAGTGGTTCTCGGATGAGAACGGCGAGAACGAGATCACCAATCATAACAGCGTCGTGATTCCGATGACCGGCCACACAGCCAATGAAACCGGCTGGAACGGCGACGATACGGATCACTGGCATGTTTGTGCGACCTGCGGCGAGACGTTTGATAAGGAAGCCCATCGTGGCGGACATGCTACCTGCTCCAAGCAGGCTACTTGTGAAGTCTGCGGTCAGAAATACGGTTCGACCACTGCACATGACTATCAGTGGAATCACAGCGATACGCAGCATTGGAAGGCTTGCAAGGACTGCAACACGATTGATGAAGCCACCAGAGCAGATCACACCTTTGGTGGTTGGGTCACCGAAAAGAATCCTACCTGCACGGAGACCGGTACAGAGAAGCGTACCTGCGCGGACTGCGGCTATTCGAAACAAGAGAGATTGCGAAGACCGAGCATACCTGACGCATCATGCAGCTGTATCCTCCACCTGCCGCTGCTGGCAGCATCGAATATTGGGAATGCAGCATCTGCGGCAAGAAGTTCTCGGATGAAGCCTGCACGACCGAAGTCAACGATGTGACGACGAACAAGCTCCCGCACAACCTGACCAAGACCGACGAGAAGGCTGCTACCTGCACGGCAGATGGCAATACGGAATATTGTTTTAAGGATACCGAAAATGTCTGTAAACTGAAGGCGGATAAATTCCCACATCTTCATCTTCTACCATGCGAATAATGTCTTCTCTACTGTATTTACTCATATCCATTCTTCCTCTCCGGCAGCCGTTTTCCCAGGCATCTGGCTGATCATTTTAAAACGATGTACTGGGACGTTTGCAGCTTTTATGCCTTTATCCATACTACAAAGGACAGCTGCAAAGTGAACCGTTCATTTTGCAACTGCCCCTTTTTATAAAAATACATTTTCCATTTCCAGTCATTATAATGGAATCGTTGTAATAGAATTTATAAAAATAAAAAAGCCAAGAAGGAGACAGTATCCTTTTTCAAACATCACAGAGAGCCGGTGCAGGTGGGAATCCGGTATTAGTAGGAAGAGGAGAAGATCGCTCCGGAGCTGCCAGCTGAAGGTTTAAGTAGGCCGGGCCGCATTTCCTGCGTTAAGGGAACTCATATGATGGTATGCAGTAACAGGTGGTTGAACGAATCTAAGCTTTCGTCCTTTTACGGGGATGGAAGCTTTTTCTTTTATGGTGATGCACTGTCAGGTGCCATATCCATTTATTAAAATTTGGGGCACAAACCCTGAAAAGTACCTGTGAGACATTCTTCAAACCCTGTTCTCTGGGATCATTCAGGAGAATATAAATTATGTACTCTCAGGTCTTTCATGCACTTGCCTTTGCGGCCGATTTTCCGCCAGTCGCACCCAGATTTTAGAGGCGGACGCAGCGCCAACGCCTCAAAAATTTGGGCACAATTGACAAAAATCTTCTCATAAAATCAAGTACAAAAAGATTCCAAGAGTACATATAAATTTAGAAATGGAGGAAAGCAAGGATGTATGACAAAGTCCCCACAGACCTTAAGTTTGTGGAAAGAAAAAAAAAGTTGAAAAGTTCTGGGAAGATGAACACATTTTTGAAAAGAGTATTAAGATGCGTGAAGGCTGCCGGCCATATGTATTCTATGATGGACCGCCAACCGCAAATGGCAAGCCGCATATCGGTCATGTTGAGACCCGTGTAATTAAGGATATGATCCCAAGATTCCGTGCTATGAAGGGCTATATGGTTCCAAGAAAGGCCGGATGGGATACCCACGGACTTCCAGTAGAACTGGAAGTAGAAAGAAGTTAGGTCTTGACGGAAAAAGACCAGATCGAAAAATACGGTCTGGAGCCATTTATCAAGCAGTGTAAGGAAAGTGTCTGGAAATATAAGGGCATGTGGGAGGATTTCTCCGGCACTGTTGGTTTCTGGGCTGATATGGACAATCCATATGTTACCTATGACAATTCCTTTATTGAGTCAGAATGGTGGGCATTAAAGCAGATCTGGGACAAGGGCCTGTTATACAAAGGGCTTTAAGATCGTTCCTTACTGCCCACGCTGCGGTACCCCTCTTTCCTCTCATGAGGTAGCCAGGGATATAAAGACGTAAAGAAGCGTTCTGCAATAGTACGTTTCAAGGTAAAAGGTGAAGATGCTTATATTCTGGCATGGACCACAACCCCATGGACCCTTCAAGCAACGTGGCACTTTGCGTAAACCCAAATGAAGAATACGTAACAGTGAAGGCAGCAGACGGCTATACCTATTATATTGCACATGCATTAATGGAAAAGGTATTAGGAGAAGGCTGTGAGGTTCTGGAAACTTATGTAGGCAAGGATCTGGAATTTAAGGAATATGAGCCATTATATGACTGCTCTGTTCCATATTGCGAGAAGCAGCACAAGAAGGCTTTCTATGTTGTATGTGATACCTATGTAACCTTAACAGATGGTACCGGAATCGTACACATTGCTCCAGCATTTGGTGAAGACGATGCCAATGTAGGCCGTAAGTACAACCTGCCTTTCGTCCAGTTAGTTGATGCAAAGGGTGATATGTCAGCAGATACCCCGTTTGCAGGCAAGTTTGTAAGGATGCTGATCCATTAGGTATTAAAAAGATTTAAAGGAAAAAGGCCTGTTAAGATTTTTGCACGCTCCTGCATTTGAGCACAGCTATCCGCACTGCTGGAGATGCGGTACTCCACTGATCTACTATGCAAGCCGAATCCTGGTTCATTAAGATGACTGCTGTTAAGGATGACCTGATCCGCAACAACAATACGGTCAACTGGATTCCTGAGTCGATTGGTTCCGGACGTTTCGGAAACTGGCTGGAAAACATTCAGGACTGGGGTATTTCCAGAAACAGATACTGGGGAACCCCATTAAATATCTGGGAATGCGAGTGCGGACATCAGCATTCTATCGGAAGCATTGAAGAATTAAAGAGCATGTCTGATAACTGCCCGGATGATATTGAACTTCACCGCCCATACATTGACGCTGTTACCATCCGCTGCCCGAAGTGCGGCAAACAGATGAAGCGTGTACCGGAAGTTATTGACTGCTGGTTTGATTCCGGAGCAATGCCGTTTGCACAGCATCATTATCCATTTGAAAATAAGGATCTCTTTGAGCAGCAGTTCCCGGCACAGTTTATTTCTGAGGCTGTGGACCAGACAAGAGGATGGTTCTATTCCCTGATGGCTGAGTCTACCTGCTGTTTAACAAGGCTCCTTATGAAAATGTTAGTTGTAATGGGTCTGGTTCAGGATGAGAACGGACAGAAGATGAGTAAGTCCAAAGGAAATGCGGTTGACCCATTTGATACATTGGAGAAGCATGGCGCAGACGCCATCAGATGGTTCTTCTATACCTGCTCTGCTCCATGGATCCCAAAGAGATACCAGAGGATAAGGCAGTGACTGAAGGACAGAGAAAGTTCATGGGTACCTTATGGAATACCTATGCATTCTGGGTACTGTATGCAAATATCGATAAATTTGACGCTACTAAAATACAGCTTAGAATATGATAAGCTGCCGGTAATGGATAAATGGCTGCTTTCAAGATGAACTCTATGGTCAAGGCAGTAGATGACAATCTGATGAACTACCAGATCCCTGAGGCTGCAAGGTCTCTCCAGGAGTTTGTGGATGACATGAGCAACTGGTATGTGCGCAGAAGCCGTGAGCGTTTCTGGGCAAAGGGCATGGAGCAGGATAAGATCAACGCATACATGACTCTGTATACCGCTCTTGTAACTGTTGCAAAGGCTGCTGCTCCATGATCCCATTTATGACAGAAGAGATTTATCAGAACCTGGTAAGAAATATCGACAAGAGTGCTCCTGAAAGCGTACATCTGTGTGACTTCCAGCAGTAAAGGAAGAGTGGATCGATGAGAAGTTAGAAGCAGATATGGATGAAGTCCTTGATACGGTTGTTATGGGCCGCGCAGCCAGAAATACAGCCAATATCAAGAATCGTCAGCCCATCGCTCAGATGTATGTAAAGGCAGACCATGCATTATCCGATTTCTATGTAAAGATCATTGAAGAAGAGTTAAATGTAAAGAAAGTAACCTTTACAGATGACGTAAGCGCCTTTACTTCTTATACATTTAAGCCACAGTTAAAGACTGTAGGACCAAAATACGGCAAGCTGTTAGGAAAGATCCGTGAAGCATTGACCAACTTAGATGGAAGCGCTGCTATGGATACCTTAAATAACACCGGTGCTTTAACCTTCGACTTTGATGGACAGGAAGTTGTTCTTACAAAGGATGACCTGCTGATCGATGTAGCAAAGAAAGATGGATATGTAACAGAAGAAGATAATTATGTAACAGTTGTCCTGGATACCAACCTGACTCCAGAGCTGATCGAAGAAGGCTTTGTCCGCGAAGTTATCAGCAAGATCCAGACCATGCGTAAGGAAGCAGGTTTCGAGGTTATGGACCATATTAGTGTATATCAGGCCAATAACGACAAGATCGCTGAGCTGATGAAGAGTAACGCAGATGAGATCAGAACGAGGTTATGGCTGATCATATCCACTTAGGTGAGATGAAGGGCTTCACTAAGGAATGGAATATCAACGGCGAGACTGTTATGTTAGGTGTGGAAAAACTGTAATGAGACTGTAATAGTGAGGTAAAAACTGGTTTTATATCCGTATTTAAGTTGAAATGGACCAGAAAAATGGTAATATGAGGGGGCAGGACAGAATTGTTCCTGTCCCTTTGTGCTTTTTAGATTTGAATGTGCTTTTGGTGAAGGATGTATGCCTCCGGGTTTTAGTACACCTGCATAAAGAAGCACATTGGAAAATGAGGAGGAAGGCTATGAAAAATACAGGCTTTGACAAGGCTTTGTTCAAAAATGCAGTAATTTTAATGTAAAAAACATGTTCCGCCGTACCATCGCAACCCCTCAGCAGATCTTCCAGGCTGTGGCTTATACAGTAAAGGACGATATCATTGACCAGTGGATAACAACCCACAAGGAATATGAGAAAAAGATGTAAAGACCCTTTATTATCTGTCTATGGAGTTTTTAATGGGTCGTGCCCTTTGAAACAATATGATCAATCTCCGTGAATATAAGGAGATCGCAGAAGCATTAGACGAAATGGGCTTTGACTTAAATGCTATCGAAGACCAGGAACCGGATGCAGCATTAGGAAATGGTGGTTTAGGACGTTTAGCAGCATGCTTCCTTGACTCTTTAGCAACCTTGGGCTATCCGGCATATGGCTGCGGTATCCGTTACCGTTATGGTATGTTTAAACAGAAGATCGAAGATGGTTATCAGGTAGAAGTTCCGGATAACTGGCTGGAAAAATGGCAATCCATTTGAGATCCGTCGTCGGAGTATGCAGTAGAAGTAAAATTCGGCGGCTATGTACGTATTGAAGACCGCAATGGTATGAGTCATTTCGTACAGGAAGGTTATCAGTCTGTAAAAGCTGTTCCATATGACCTGCCAGTTGTAGGCTATGGCAACCACATTGTAAATACACTTCGTATCTGGGATGCAGAACCGGTAAGCACCTTTAACCTGGATTCCTTTGACCGCGGTGATTACCAGAAGGCAGTTGAACAGGAAAATCTGGCTAAAAATATTGTTGAAGTTCTTTATCCAAACGATAACCATTATGCAGGTAAAGAACTGCGTTTAAAACAACAGTATTTCTTTATTTCTGCCAGCGTCAGAGAGCTGTTCAGAAATTTAAAGAAAAACACGATGATATCCATCAGTTCCCGGAGAAGGTGGTATTCCAGTTAAATGATACACATCCAACTGTAGCAATCCCTGAGTTAATGCGTATCCTTTTAGACGATGAAGGCCTTACCTGGGAAGAGGCATGGGATATTACTACCAGAACCTGTGCATACACCAATCATACTATTATGTCTGAGGCACTGGAGAAGTGGCCGGTAGACTTGTTTCCCGTCTGCTCCCACGTATTTATCAGATCGTAGAAGAAATCAACCGCCGTTTTGTAAATGAGATCCAGCAGAGATATCCTGGCGATCAGGGACAAGATCGCAAAAATGGCAGTTGTATACAACGGTCAGGTTAGAATGGCTTACATGGCGATCGTAGCAGGCTTCTCAGTAAACGGCGTTGCAAGACTGCATACAGAGATCTTAAAGCATGAGGAGTTAAAAGACTTCTATGAGATGATGCCTGAGAAATTCAACAATAAGACTAATGGTATTACCCAGAGACGTTTCTTGCTTCCACGGCAATCCGTTATTAGCTGACTGGGTAACAGATAAGATCGGTGATGACTGGATCACAAATCTGCCTCATATTAAAGAACTGGGCATTTGCAGATGATAAGGAATGCCAGAAGGAATTCCTGGATATCAAATATAAGAATAAAGTCCGTCTGGCTAAAGTACATCAAAGGAGCATAACGGCATTGACGTTGATCCAAACTCAATTTTCGATGTGCAGGTAAAGAGACTTCATGAGTATAAGCGTCAGCTGATGAACATTCTTCATGTTATGTATCTTTATAACCAGTTAAAGGATGATCAAACATGGATATGGTTCCAAGAACCTTTATCTTCGGTGCAAAGGCAGCAGCAGGCTACCGCCGCGCAAAAACTGACGATTAAGCTGATCAATTCAGTAGCAGATGTGATCAACAATGATAAGTCCATTGGCGGTAAGATCAAGGTGGTATTTATTGAAGATTACCGGGTATCCAACGCGAGATCATCTTTGCGGCAGCGGATGTGAGCGAGCAGATCTCCACAGCCAGCAAAAGAGGCTTCCGGTACCGGTAATATGAAATTTATGTTAAACGGTGCTCTTACATTAGGAACTATGGATGGTGCAAACGTTGAGATCGTAGAAGAAGTTGGACAGGAAAATGCATTTATCTTTGGTCTTTCTGCAGACGAAGTTATCAATTATGAGAATAACGGCGGCTATAATCCAATGGATATCTTCAACAATGATCCTCAGATCCACAGAGTGCTGATGCAGCTGACCAATGGATATTATTCACCAAAGGATCCGCAGATGTTTAAGGAAATCTATGATTCTCTGTTAAATAACTTTGGCGGCAGCCGTCGGATACTTACTTTATCCTGAAAGACTTCCGTTCTTATGCAGAGGCTCATGAGAAGATCGACGAGGCTTACAGAGACAGACAGTGGTGGGCAAAAAGCAGCTCTTATTAATGTTTCCCATAGCGGTAAGTTTACATCTGATCGTACCATTGAAGAGTATGTAAGAGATATCTGGCATCTGAAAAGGTGACATTAGAGCAGTAAAATTGGTTCATGCAAGTGCATGAATGATAATGAAAAACTGTGATTTAGGGGTGTTGCAGAAGCTTGTGTTTTTGCGGCATCCCTGTTTTTCATTTAGGATTATGCCACCCTCAGGTGACATGTCAGTTTATTTACACCAAAGAGAGGAACCAATAATATGAAGATAAAGAGATATACTGGCAGAGGAAGACCAACACTTTCATTTGAAGTGTTCCCACCAAAGACAGCAGATGCGTATGAATCCGTAGAGAAGGCAGCTTCTAAGATCGCTGAGTTAAAGCCGGATTTTATGAGTGTTACTTACGGTGCCGGAGGCGGAACCAGTGATTATACAGTAAAGATCGCATCTACTATTAAAGAAGAGTATGGTGTAACACCATTGGCACATCTTACCTGTGTTTCTTCAACAGAGAGAAAGTACATCATGTATTGGAGGAATTAAAGGCGCATAAGATCGAAAATGTTCTGGCGCTAAGGGGGATATCCCGCAGGATGGGGAAAACACCGGAAGTTTATCACTATGCTTCTGAACTGATCAGTGAGATCAAAGAAGCAGGAGATTTCTGCATTGGTGCAGCCTGCTATCGGAAGGACATCCGGAATCTTCTAATAAATCTGTGGATATGGACTATTTAAAGCAGAAGGTGGACGCCGGCTGTGATTTTGTCACTACCCAGATGTTTTTTGACAACAGTCTTCTTTACAGCTATTTATACCGCATCCGCGAGAAGGGCATCACCATTCCTGTGATCGCAGGTATCATGCCTGTTACCAGCGGAAGTCAGTTAAAGCGTATTGCACAGATGTCAGGAAGCTATATGCCGGCACGTTTCTTATCATTAGTAGATAAATATGGAGATAACCCGGCAGCTATGAAGCAGGCTGGTATTGCTTATGCTACAGACCAGATCATAGATCTTCTGGCAAATGGCATTAAGGGAATCCACGTATATACCATGAATAAGCCAGATGTGGCTGCACAGATCCAGAGCAATATTTCAGAGTTATTGAAGTAACGTAATGAGTCCAAAAAGAAATCTTCGATGCGTCACAGCGCATTCTCGATATGCATGGCAAAACAAGCGGCTGCGTAGCAGACATTTGTTGCCATGCATATCGAGGGAGGCGCCAGTGACGCGTCCGCTGATTTTTCTTGGACCATTAACGAAGGTCCAGCCTGCGAATGCAAGGCAGTAGAGCACATAAGTGCGAGGACCTGGAGTCTGGCATTTGGTTTGACAGCAGGAGGATATACAGGAAATGGAACTGGCAGATATTAACAGAAGAGAGATTCTGCGTTATCTGGGCTATAAAACCAGGAAGCAGATGAAAGGTAAACAGGATCGTGGAAGACTGCCTGGAGCTTTTGTGGAAAAAATGTTTCGCCTAAATACCAGGGTACGGGGAATTTTCACTTACTCTTGGAGAAGATAACATGATCGACAGGGAGGTTTTTCAGACAAAAAGCAAGAACCTTTCTGTTAATTTAAAAGATTGTGAAAAATACTGGTTTTTGCTGCTACCCTGGGAGTGGGAGCGGATTACCTGATCAGAAGTACAACCGCCTGGAAATGAGCAGGGCAGTGATCTTTTACAGGCAGCTTCCGCTGCTATGATCGAGGAATATTGTGACCAGGTATGTGAAGGCCTGAAAAGAATACGAAGAAAAAGGGCCTTTACCTGCGTCCAAGTTCAGTCCCGGATATGGGGATTTTTCTCTAAACTGCCAGAGGAATGTTTTAAATGCCCTGGATGCAGGAAAGCACCTGGGGATCAAACTGACAGACAGTTTCCTGATGATGCCTTCAAATCCGTGACAGCAGTGATCGGAGTGAGCAAAAAGCCCCACCGCTGTGATGTGAAGGGCTGTGAAGCATGTGGCAAGACAGACTGCCTTTACAGACGATGATCGATGAAAAATAAAAAGAGGTTCACATATGAATGTTTTAGATGCAATGAAAGAACACCGCCTGTTTGTGACGGCGGTATGGGAAGCCTGCTTCAGGCGGCAGGCCTTGCAGCTGGAGAATTGCCGGAACGCTGGAATCTTTCCCACCCGGAAGTGATCACAAATGTACACAGAAAATATCTGGCAGCAGGTGCAGATATTATGACTACGAATACCTTTGGCGCTAACCGGTTAAAATTTGACAAGGATGGGGAGCTAAAGGCCATTGTAGAGGCGGCTGTTGCCAATGCAAGAAAAAAGCAGCAGATGAGGCTGGCAGAGCTATGTAGCCCTGGATCTGGGCCCTAGGGAAAGCTTTTAAAGCCACTGGGGATCTGCCTTTTGAGGCAGCAGTATCTTTGTATAAAGAAGTAGTTTCTATTGGTGTGGCAGCAGGCGCTGATCTTGTACTTATCGAGACCATGGTGACAGCTATGAGTTAAAAGCAGCTGTTTTAGCTGCAAAAGAGGCGGGCATTGATCCAAAAACAGGAGAAAGACTGCCTATTTTTGCTACGGTCATTTATGATGAAAGGGAAAACTTCTTACAGGCGGTAATGTAGAGTCTACAGTGGCACTGTTAGAAGGTCTTGGCGTAGATGTACTGGGGATCGACTGCGGCCTTGGCCCGGAGCAGATGAAAGATATTCTGGCAGATATCCTGAAAGTTTCCTCTACACCGGTACTGGTAAACCCAAATGCAGGACTTCAAAGAAGTGAAAATGGAAAAACGGTTTATGACGTAGATCCAGAAGATTTTGCTGCTGTTATGGAAGAAATTGTAAAAATGGGTGCTGGTAACCGGCGGCTGCTGCGGTACTACCCCAGATCATATCCGGGCAATGGTAGAACTGACAAAGGATATTCGGTACAGCTGCCACAAAAAAGAAGCACCGTACTGTTATTTCTTCTTATTCCCGGGCTGTTGTATTTGATAAAAAGACCATTATTATTGGAGAACGTATTAATCCTACAGGAAAATCCAAGTTTAAACAGGCTCTGCGTGATCGTGATCTGGAATACATCCTTCGTGAAGGCGTGACCCAGCAGGATAATGGTGCAGATGTCCTTGATGTTAACGTAGGTCTTCCGGAGATTGATGAGCCTTCTATGATGGAAGATGTAGTAAAAAGAACTGCAGGCAGTGATCGACCTGCCATTACAGTTAGATACTTCCAGTGCAGAGGCAATGGGCAGGGGACTTCGTGTATACAATGGAAAACCGCTGATCAACTCCGTTAATGGTAAAAAAGAGGTTATGGAGCAGATCTTCCCGCTGGTTGCAAAATACGGTGGAGTAGTTGTAGGGCTTTGTCTGGATGAAGACGGTATCCCTGAAACTGCGCAGGGAAGAATTGCAGTAGGTAAGAAGATCATTGATACAGCTGCCACTTACGGAATTGGGCCGGAAGATATTATTTTAGACGGTCTTTGCATGACTGTAAGTTCTGACAGCCAGGGAGCTATTGTTACTCTTGAAACCCTTAGAAAGATCAGGGACGAACTGGGCGGAAAGTCTGTTTTTAGGTGTATCAATATTTCCTTTGGACTTCCCCAGAGAGAGATCATCAACGGCGCTTTCTTTACCATGGCAATGGAAAGCGGTTTAAGTGCTGCTATTATCAACCCCAATTCTGAGGCTATGATGCGGGCTTATTATAGCTTTAATGCATTGATGAACCTGGATCCCAGTGCAGTGAATATATCAGCATTTACAGTGGTCAGACGGCAGGTCTGGGACAGACTATTGGAAAAGGCGGAAATGGTGCCGGAGGTTCTGGAACAGCCGGAAATGGCGGGGCAGGTGCCGGAAGCCTGGGAAATGCCATTGAAAGAGGCTTAAAAGAAGTGGCAGTAGAAAGTGTGACTGCTCTTTTAAAAAGAGAAAGAAGCACTGGATGTGATCAACGAAGAGATCGTTCCGGCACTGGACCATGTAGGAAAAGGCTTTGAAAAAGGGACTGTTTTCCTTCCTCAGCTGTTAATGAGCGCAGAAGCGGCTAAAGCAGCTTTTGAAGTGATCAAAATGCCATGGCAGGAAGCGGGGAAACCCAGGAAAAGAAGGGAACCATTATTCTTGCAACTGTTAAGGGTGATATCCATGACATTGGAAAGAACATTGTAAAAGTTCTTCTGAAAACTACAGCTACGATGTGATCGATCTTTGAAAAGATGTTCCACCGGAAACTGTAGTAGAAGAAGCTGTAAGTCGTCATGCACCATTAGTAGGTTTAAGTGCCTTGATGACCACAACTGTTCCAAGTATGGAAGAAAACCATTAAGCAGCTGCGTGAAAGCGCACCATGGGTAAAAGTTATGGTTGGCGGGGCAGTACTGACCCAGGAATATGCAGATACCATTGGTGCAGATGCTTATTGCAAAGATGCCATGGCATCTGTACACTATGCGGAGACTATCTTCTAACCAGCGCCAAACTACCATTTATTACCAGGTGATTTTCCAGAAAAAATGTGATAATATAGTTTTGTAACAAAAACGCAACAAAATTGTAACAAAATGAAAGCGAGGACAAAATTATGTTATCAGTATCCACAATGGCACTTGCAGCAATGCTCGGCTCCGCATGCGTACCAAACGCAAATCAGGCATGCAATGTAAATACCTGTACATACGATCAGGCAAACTGCATCCAGGCAGAGTGTGCAGCCAATGGCGGACAGGACTTAAACTGCCTGTTAAATGGCCTTGGCGCATGCCTTCAAATGGCTGCCAGGATGGAAATGTAAGACCAGCTGGCGGATTTGGTCGGGAAGCTGCAGAAGATAAGCACATTGGATCCTACAATACGTAATGTTACAAAAGAAGAATAGATAAAAATATAAGAAACATAGGAAAAGGCCGTCTGCTGAAAATAAAGAGCAGGCGGTCTTTTCGTTTTATAGCAGTTTTTTTGTCTGTGGTTCACTGATAAAGATTTTCCCCTTATTCAAATAAATCATATTTTCTTTTGCCAGTTCCTGTACTGTCCGGTTTACTGTACGTACTGAGCAGCCAAGGTGTGCGGCAATCTCCGGTCTGGTGAAGGGGATGCGGATGGGGTAGACAGATCTGGTTTTTGTATTACCAGTTCCATTTTCGTTATGCATGCTGTCATTTACAGCCTGTGTTACCTGTTCTCTCAGAAAGACCAGCATGCGGGTGCGGTTGTCGGCAAAAAGGTTCTGGCGCTGGAACTGGGACTGGACTACTAACTGGGAGATGATCATGCGGCTTCTGAGGGAAAAGGGCATGGGGATCTTTTCGTAGCCAGGTCATATATTCCGCGGCAGGGATCACCAGGCAGAGGGAATCTTCCAGTGTAGTAAGTGTTACCAGACGGGGCTGTTTTCAGTGAAAATTCGTAATCACCAACTATGTCTAGAGCACGTATCTCCGTAAAATGATAAGGTATATTTGCCACATGTTCTTCAACTGCTTCCAGACGGCCTTTTAAAAGGATGTACACATGGACGCAGCTGTCCCCGGCAGCTACCAGGCGGCTGTCTTTTTATAAAGCGCAGCATCAGCACCGTCTGTATATAAGGCGGTGCAAATTTAAAGAAATTTTCTAAAAGCTTTTTTTGTTTTAAGGTAAATGGATAATTAAATTTATTGATATTCAACAAAACTGCCACATGTCCTTTTTTTTTTAATTATGATATCATTTTATAATATAAGTGTCAAAAGGTCTTTTTATAGAGGAATATAAAAAGACTCCGGGAGTACATAAAATAAAAAAGGAGGAGTTTATTATGGGAACACCACACAATCAGGCGGAAAAAGGTGAGATTGCAAAAAGGTATTGATGCCGGGGGATCCTCTTCGTGCTAAATTCATTGCAGAGAAATTCCTTACAGATGCGAAGCTGGTCAATGAAGTCCGCAGGGCATATGCGTATACAGGTACTTATAAAGGGAAAAAGTAACTGTTATGGCAAGCGGAATGGGAATGCCATCTATAGGAATTTATTCCTATGAGTTGTTTTCTGTTTATGATGTAGACCAGATCATCCGTATTGGTTCTGCAGGCGCTTATGTACCGGAATTGAATTTAGGCGATGTAGTGCTGGAAGAAAGTGCATGGAGTGAGTCTACTTTTGCGCATACCCAGAACGGCTACGATAAAGACACAATCTATCAGATCCTGAATTAAATGCCCATATTTTAGAGGCTGCAAAGCGCAATAACATTACTGTAAAGCTTGTAAAAGTACATTCCAGTGATGTATTTTACACAGAGCCAAATGTAGACGGTTACAAAGAGATCAGCGCAAAACATGGTTGTGCCTGTGTGGAAATGGAAAGCTTTGCTCTGCTCCACAATGCAAATGTGCTTCATAAAAAGCAACCTGTATGCTGACTATTTCTGATTCCATGCCAAAGAAAGAGCATGCCACAGCAGCAGAACGCCAGACTTCCTTTACAGATATGATGACCGTCGCTTTAGAGGCTTGTCTGGATTAAGATTTTGACGTATAAAATCCTGTAATATTTCATAAAATCCCCATAGGAGTAAGATATGCTCTGACAATTTAAAAATGTTGGGGCAAAAGGGGATCATATAAAATGGAAAAAACTGGAAATAAAGAAAAAATTAAAGAATCTGAAAATGGAAAAATTCTGATCAAAGGTCTTGTGATCGGTTCGACCATGACTTTGCCGGGAGTCACGGCGGTTCCATGGCTATGGTTCTGGGGATTTATGACCGTCTTTTTAAAACATGTTAGTGAAATAACAAAATATCCAAAAGAAAGTCTCACATTTCTGCTCTGGTTTGCAGCCGGAGCAGGAAGCGGGGGCTTTGTTTTCAGAGGGATCAGCTGGCTTTTAACTACAAGAGCTGAAGGAGTTTGCGTTTTTTCTTTCTTGGAGCGGTAGCAGGTGGAATTCCCATGATCTTAAAAAGTGCCAGTGTAAGGCATATCAGGGGGGAGAGAACTGATATGTATCCTTACAGGAATCTTTACAGCCCTTCTTATTGCTCTGATCCCTCAGGGATGTTTGCCCCTGAAGCGGAAAATGCCCCTTTAAATATGCTTTTTCAGTTTGCAGGCGGCTTTATCATAGCAGTCGCTTTAGTCCTTCCGGGCATTAGCGCTTCCCAGATGTTATATATGCTGGGAATTTACGAAAGCACATTAAAAGCAGTCGGCAGACTGGCTTTTTTTGCACTTTTTCCCTTAGCTGCTGGCGGGATTCTTGGAACGTTTCTCACAGCCCGTATACTGGAACAGCTGATCAAAAGCACAGGGAAGCCACATTTTTAATAATATTAGGCTTTATGCTGGCATCATTGCGGTCACTGCTGCCAGGCCGTTTAATACAGGAAAACATGCTGTTTTGCGGCATAGCGCTGGTAGCAGGTTTTGTAAGTCTTTATTTTTTGTCAGCAAAGTGAGTAGTTGGAAAATTGAAAGATATTTTGCAATAATACGGAAAAGAGTTGCAACATTCTGGATAAATGGTAAAATAAAAGTAAATTTTCGGGGATAAGTTAACAGCATTAATTTGTAATACAGGAGAAGGAGGGAAATACGTGGAGACTATAAAATCTCTCACAAAGGATGTGGCAGCAGCCACTGAAGCAAAAAGCACAGCTGGTGCTGAAAAATGCACGTATCGTCAATGTATTTACCCAATCAGTGGAAGAAGGGGATATTGCCATTGAAAACGGGCGTATTGTGGGGATTGGAATCTATGACGGGGTGACGGAGACAGATCTGAAAGGGGCTTATGTCTGCCCGGGCTTTTAGATGGTCATATCCACATAGAAAGTTCTATGACTTCCCCGGGGAATTTGAACGGGCTGTAGTACCACATGGCACTACGGCTGTGATCACAGATCCCCATGAGATCACAAATGTGGCAGGAGAAGCAGGGGATCCGGTTTATGATGCAGTCGGCAAAGAAGCTGAATCTGGATGTATATTTTATGCTTCCCTTCCTGTGTGCCGGCCACAGATCTGGATGAATCCGGGGCAGAGCTTCTGGCAGCAGATCTGGAACCATTTTTTACATAGAAGAAAAGGTTCTGGGACTGGCAGAGGTAATGAATGCTTACGGCGTGACCCATGGGGATAAAGATTGCCTGGAAAAACTGATACAGGCACGTTCTTTAAGGAAAGCCATTGATGGCCATGCACCGTCTCTTTCCGGGAAAGAGTTAAATGCCTATGTGACTGCCGGGATCCGCTCTGACCATGAATGCTCTGATTTTGAAGAAGCAAGGGAGAAGTTTGCCAGAGGCCAGTGGATCATGATCCGTCAGGGGAACAGCGGCAAAGAATCTAAAAGGCCTTATAGGAATGTTTGAAGATCCTTATTATCAGCGGTGCCTTCTGGTCACAGATGATAAGCATCCGGGAGATCCTGATCCGTATCGGTCATATTGATGCCATTATAAGAGAAGCTGTTTCCATGGGCGCTGATCCCATCCGGGCGATCCGCATGGGCACTTTAAATACCGCTATGTATTTTGGACTTTCAGATATGGGGGCAGTAGCACCGGGATATCTGGCTGATCTGGCTGTTTTTGATAATCTGAAGGATTTTCATGTAAAACAGGTATACAAAGGCGGAAAACTGGTGGCAGAAAACGGAAAAATGCTCCACCAGAAAGAAAAAACCACAGACTGGTCTGATGAGATTAAAGAACGTGTATTCCATTCCTTCCACAGAGGTCCTATTACAGTGGAAGAACTGCAGTTAAAAGAAAACATAGGAACCCATCAACGGGTCATTGATATGGTAGCCCATGAACCGATCACAAAAGAGCGGATCGAAGAGTGGAAAGAACTGCCAGGTGTTGCTCCCGGCGTAGATATAAGCCGCGACATGGTAAAACTGGCTGCCATTGAACGGCATAAAAATACCAGTCATGTGGGACTGGGCTTTTTAGGAAAATATGGCTTAAAAGAGGAGCCGTAGCCACCAGCATCGGCCATGATTCCCACAATCTTGTCATCGCCGGAGTTACTGACGAAGACATAGTCATTGCCGGCAACCGTGTGATCGAAAATGGAGGGGAACTTGCCCTTGCCCTTGATGGAAAAGTATTAGCAGACCTGCCTTTGCCTATTGGCGGACTTATGGCAGATGAACCGGTAGAAGTGGTAGATGAAAAGCTGGAGCATATGAAAAAGATTTCTACGGAACTGGGCATTTCAAAAGATATCGATGCTTTCATGACACTGGCATTTATCAGTCTTCCGGTGATCCCTAAACTGAGGCTGAATACATATGGAATTGTGGATGTGGAGAAGCATCAGGCAATTTAAAAACAGTTTAAACTGATCACAAAAATCAATCGTAAATTTTGCGATTGATTTTTTGGTGCTTCTTCAGATGATGATAAGGAGGATGCCTTTTTTGTTTATTTCTGTTATACTTGGTATAGTTATTTCGAAAACGATGTACTAGTATAATCCACGATAATTACCGATCCATTACACGCAGGATAAATTTTCATGTGCAAGGAAGCTGAATGAGGCGATGCCGGTAGCATCGTCGATTGAAGCTGATGCGGCAGATGGAAATTTAGACAAGTGAAAGGGGCGGATAATTATTGTGGATTATACTAGGCATTAAGCTAAGAATATATGAGAGAATAAAAGGGGATATTGGATCATGTATAAAGTGTTGATCGTAGATGATGAGATCATGATACGCCGTGGATTAAGCAAGATCATTCACTGGGAAGAAATAGGATTTGAAATGGCGGGGGCAGTTGGAAATGCGATGGAAGCGCTGGAACTGATCAAAAAGACACCAGTTGATGTCCTTTTAACAGACATCAGCATGCCGGAGATGACAGGACTGGAACTGATCCATCAGGCAAGAAAGATATTGCCGGGGTTAAAGACAGTGGTGATCAGCGGGTACAGCGAGTTTGATTATGCCGGGAAGCCATTGAACTGAAAGTGGAAAATTATATCTTAAAGCCCCTGGATCCTAAAAAAAGATCACAGAAACTTTTCAGAAGATCTGCAAAGAGCTGGATCAGGAACAGCGCAGGGAGCGCAGGGAACAGTACCTTCAGTCAGAGTATGAGGTAAGGAGAGGTGCAGACCCGGAAAAGAAAGGCTGTGATGATGAGTGGCAGACTAAAATGATACAGGTTCTGGAAGAAGGACGGTATAAAGAACTAGATGGATTTGTAGATCAGTGGTTTTTACAGATGGAAAAAATGGACAGCAGGCAGATAAGGGAATACTGCTATAAATCCCTGCGCAAAGCAGTCATGTATTTTCATATGGATACACCGCCATTATTTAAGATTTATCAGTTATCAGATCAAGACCAGGAAAAATTTTCAAAGATATTAAAAGAAGACATGCAGATGCTGGCGTCTTGCCTGAAAGATAATTCAGAGTCATTTACTATTTTCGATCAGCAGCAAGGCGAAAAAATTATATTGATGTAAATTACAGCAAAAAAAGATCTGTCTTTACGGGAGATTGCTGATAAGCTGAATGTAAGCTATGGTTATCTGTCCACGGCATTTACAAAGACATATGGAGAGAACTTTAAATCCTATCTTGTATCTGTGCGTATGGAAAAAGCCAGGGAATTTTTAATGGAACGGAAATATAAAATTTATGAGATCGCTGATAAGACCGGCTATACCAGTTCCCGTTATTTTACAGATGCCTTTAAAAACGGTTCGGGATTTCGCCGGGGAGATTATATCCTTCGGTTAAACGGGGAAAGCGAGGTATGATATGAAGCGGGCAATGACATTAAAAAAACACGTTTTATCCTTACATCTTACTGCTCAATTGTGATTTCCGTTTTTTCGATCTGCATTGTAAGCTATGTTCTTCTGGGAAATCTGTCCCGGAAATTTGCTATACAGGCCAATCAGGAAGCAGTCCGGCAGAAAAATGAAGATATTAGTGGGAGAGTAAATGGTATTGAGGTAACAATACGGGATATTATTTATAATTCAGAGCTTCAGAAGACTTTTAAATGAGCGTAATACGGAAGAAGGACAGGAAAGTAAAGATGTTTATGGAATGCGCATGGCTGTAAACAGCAGTATTGCCCGCGCTTCCAGTTCTTTATATATGATCGATAATATTGCTGTTTTTAAAAGATGGAAGTATGATCGGAAGCCTGTATGAGTTTAATACACTTAAAAAGTCTGCAGAATATAGCTGGTTTGAAAAAAAATGACCGTTCAAAAGGAGAAACTGTGTGGCTTAGTGATACCATCCATAAATCCAGGGATAATTACGGCTACCATATGACCATTTCAGCGGTAAAAAGCATCCGTTCAATATCCAGTATGGATGGTTCACGTATGGGCGAAGAATTAGGCTGTGTTTATTTTACGGTGAACCTGGATGGATTACTGAATTTTGAACAGGAATATACAGGCAGTGAAGACAGGAAAATGATGGTTGTCAATGAACGTTACCAGATCATAGGGGGAACGGACGATAAGAAAACGGGACGACTTTTTAAAACACGGTTTTTGAAAAATCCTGTGAATAATATGTATATTATAAATGATGATCAAAAAGAATTATTTACATATGGAAAATTATCACAGAATATGAACTGGTATATTATCTGCATGGTCCCGGAGCAGTCGATCTTAAAGAATTTTTACATGTCCATTCTGATCTGTGCCGTGATATCTGTCCTTTTACTGATCGGTTTTCTTCTGGTTTCCCTGCGTAATGCAGAATCCATCAGCCGCCCGGTACGCCTTTTAGAGAAAAAATGCGAGCTGGTAGCAAAAGGCCGCTTTGATATAAGAAATGAAAACAGCGGTATCCTGGAAATAGACCGGTTATTTACCCGGTTTAAGGATATGGCAGAACAGCTGGATAATCCTTGATCCATAAGGTATATGAAGCGAAGATCAAAGAACAGAGTCTGATCGCTGAATCACGACAGGCACAGATGCAGGCACTCCAGATGCAGATCAATCCCCATTTTTTATACAACACCCTTGATTCTATCAATTGGATGGCATTGATGGCAGGAAATGAAGAGGTTTCTGAAATGATATTGGCTTTAGGCCAGCTGTTCCGAAGCAATATGAATACATCCGGTATTTATGCAAAGGTGAGCAATGCGGTTGAAAATGTAAGACTCTATATGTATTTGCAGCAGGTCCGTTTTGAAGAAGGACTGGAATATCAGATTGAAGTAGAGGATGATGTAAAGGATGCCATGATCTTAAAAAAATCTGATCCAGCCATTAGTAGAAAATTCTATTAAGCATGGTATCGAACCCTGGAATATAAAAAAGGTTCTGTCCATATATCCATTAAAAATCAGGAGACCTGATCAGTCTGGCAGTCGGGATAACGGACATGGGATCGCAAAAGAGCAGCTGGATCATCTAAGGCAGCAGTGGAAAGATATTGATAAAGAAGAGGAAGAAGGTAATACAGGAAAGGGGAGCGTGGGACTTCGTAACATTATGCGCAGGCTGTGGCTGTGTTATGGAAGCAAGGCCTCTTTTGTTATAAGCAGCAGTAAAGAAAAAGGTACAAGTACACTTATAAATTTCCCATTAGAATATCAGATTGTTCAGATAAATGAAGATACAATGAAAAAAATCTGACTAAAATAAAAACTTTTCACATTGTCCTTTTGTATAAAACTTGTAATAATATACACACGATGAACGTAAATGACAAAAAAGTCACAAACAAGAAAATTTCAGGAGGACAATACGTATGAAAAAAACAGTTGCTTTTTCTCATGTGCCTTTCAGCAGCAGGTCTGCTTGCAGGATGCGGAGCAAAAAACCGACACTACTACAGTTGCAGCAGATACCACAGGAGCTGCTTCTACAGAAACCAAGGCAGAGGCAAAAAGGGCGATCCTGTAGTGATCAATTATTATGACTGGGATATCCCGGATCAGAAATTCATTGATGATTTCAATGCTGCAAACCCTGATATCCAGGTAGTAGCACACAGCATTCCCTGCTAATGGTGAGCGTCTTACAAAGTTAGACATCCCCGCAATGAGCGGCGGCGATATGGACGTAATGCCTATTTCTGATGGTGATCAGTTTACCCGTTTTGAATCCGGTATGCTGGCTCCACTGGATGATTTTATTGCAAAAAGACGGCGTAGATATGGACAAGTCTTTTGGAAAATATGCAATCTGGGGACAGTATGATGGTAAATATTATGGGAATCCCATTCCGTGCAACACAGAGCGTTGTTTATTACAACAAAGACATGTTTGACAAGGCCGGAGTTGAGTATCCAAAGGATGACTGGACATTAGATGAATATATCGAAACAGCACGTAAAATGGCTGAATGGGGAAAAGATCAGGGAATCTACGGAACCTATACCCATACTTATGCAAATGAGTGGGCAACCATTGCAGCACAGAAGGGCCAGTGGTATACAGAAGACGGTAAATGTAACATTAAGGATCCAGCATGGCAGAAAGCACTGGAAACACGTAAGATGTTAGACGATGAAGGAATCCCAGATGCCTTACGGACAGATCGTAGCAGCAAAGGCAGCGATCAACAGCTCCTTCTTAGGCGGAAAAGAAGCAATGGTAACAGCAGGAAGCTGGCTGGTAAGAGATATGAAGAACAAAGAAAATTCCCATTTGATTTCCAGGTAGGTGTTGCTTATATGCCAAGATTTGATGAGACTGTGAAGGACTGCGCAGCAACTATTCATGTTCTGTACTGGGTATTCCTGAGAATTCAAAGCATAAAGAAGAAGCATGGCGCTTTATCCGTTACTATGTAGAAAATGCATCCAATTACATTGCAGCTTCAGGAAATCTTCCTACTTATCTGCCAGCATACAATGATGATATGGTAAATATCTACTGCGAAGGTTCAGGGCTTGATGTTTCCTATGCAAAGAAGTTCTTTGATCCGGCTGTACCTTACAACCAACAAGATCATTGGCAATAAGGGGTGCTGAATATATGCAGATCGGCAAAAGAAGAGATCGAACAGTATTTAATGGTGAGAAATCCCTGGGAAGATACTTTAGACAGTATTGAAAGCCGTGTAAACGAGGCACTTGGTAAATAAAAGAAAGTCAGTTGCCAAATGTCTATACGCACTTGCGTGCAGCCACGTAGTTCGTATAGCCGCTTGGCAACGCTTTTATCTTAAATATTTAAAGAGAGGAAGCTGAAAACGGCTATGAAATCGAGACACAAGCTGAACAGGATGGAGTTGAGAGGGAGAGAGCTGTTTACGGCTTCCTCTTTCTCAGCTTGATTGGAACAACTGTTTTTATTTTAGTACCGATCCTGATGTCCATGTTTTGGGATTTACTGCCTGGAATCCGATGAAAGGACTGGCAGGTGTAGAATTTACAGGACTTGAAAATTTTCAAAACATATTAAAAGATGACAGAGTATTATCTGCAATACGCAATAACCTGATATATTCATTTTTCTTATGTACCTTTTGACCATTTCAATCGCTCTGGTCATGGCATCTCTTCTGAACAAATTTGTGTTCTGTAAGATACCGATCCGTATGATGACCTTTATGCCTTATATTTCTTCCCTGGTTTCCGTAGCAACTGTATGGATGGTGCTGCTGTATCCAGACAAAGGACCGGTAAACTCAATTTTTAACCAATGTATTCCACATTGCAAATCCCCCCAGTGGTTTATCAGTTCAAATGGGCACTTAAGGGTATTATCATGATGTCTGTATGGCATGATGTAGGTTATTACTGCATTATCCTTCTTGCAAACATGCAGGGACTTTCCGCAGAAGTTTACGAGTCTGCGGCAGTAGACGGAGCTAATAATATCCAGACATTTTCCGGATAACCATTCCTATGATGGCATCCAGCATTTTCTTCTGTATCACACTGGCAACTATCAACTCTTTTAAGATCTTTGACCAGGTAAATATCATTACAGAGGGTGGACCGGGATTTTCTA
>VOFG01003215.1_pt1 | contig 41830 bp, 61 predicted proteins | sample 5384171 | NCBI WGS metagenome assembly VOFG01 (sample SAMN12384726, study PRJNA508395) | human gut metagenome | isolation source: healthy gut F | host: Homo sapiens
CCTGGTCGATGAAGATGTCCACGTAATAGGTCAACGGAAAAACATAACCGATGATCCGTACCGGAAGATCCATCGCCAGGAACGGGAACGTAAGCCCCGAAAAGGTGAACGCCAGCACCGAATACCCTCCGCCGATCGACAGCGACAGCCGCAGGTTGCTCAACAAAGCGCTGATCGCCACGCCGATCGCCTGATAGGCCAGCACGAAGACCAGGCCCGACGCGAACAGCAGCGGAACGCTGCCGTTCAGCGGAACGCCGACGAATTTGAACAGAATGGTATTCATCAGCATACAAAGAGCGAAGAAATGATCGTATACGGAGTCAGCTTGCCGGCCAGTGCGACGAGCGCATTGTCTCCCCGCGGTCGACAGCCATTGCCGCGCCGTGCCGTTCTTCGTTCCACCCCGATGGTAAACACCGTCGATATCAGCGTAAATATCAACAACATGACCGGCAGAAAACCGGCAGCAAGTAGTATGTAATTGACATAGGGATTGAACAGGACGTGCTTTTCGAAATAGATCGGCATCATCTGCTCGTAGGCTTCCTTTTCGACAATCCTTTTTCATCAGCGTCTGGATCTGTATCCCGGAAGAAAAGGTCGTAACGGTCGTCTGGATATCTTTGTTCAGCATACCGTTCTTGGCGAGGTTCAGGTCGTTGATATAAGCCACGACTCCGGTCTGCGTATTGCTGTACACGTTCTTTTCCAGATCGCGGGGAATAAAGACGATCGCATCGATCGTACCCTCCTTCATCATCCGTTCGCCCTCGTCCATACCGGCAATCCGGTAGGCCACTTTCGCCGACGGCGTAGCGTCGATCATCCGGACGAGTTGACGCGACAGCGGCGTATTGTCCTGATCGAGCACGGCTACCGGCATGTCGTGCGGCACCCGCTGCGGAACAGCACGACGAAGAACAGGAACGACAGGATCGGCAGCCCCACCGAAAGCCTGTAAAGACCTTGTGGTTGCCGAACGTCCGGACTTCCGGACAAATACCCGCCAGAATGCTCTGATATATTCCATTTTTCCGAAATTTGAAACCGCATCTCCGCCGGACGGAAACGCGAACGGCCGCCGGAAACCGTCGCTCCGGCAACCTCTGATTTACCGGATTTCGTCCCAGTTCACCGTGACGGTCATCCCCGGACGCAAACCGTCGACTTTAGCTACGGGGCGCGCCTTGACCTCGAACGTGCGGATATCGAAATCGCCTTTTGGTCCGAGTGGCCGACCAGGTCGCATATTCAGCTTGCACGGCGATATAATCGACCTTTAGCTCGATCGCTCCGCCCAGTCCCGAACGTAGGCTTTCAGCACCGACCCGATCCTGATTTTCGGCAACAGATCCTCCTTGATATTAAAAAGTAATCCACAGATCGTTCATATCCAGCAACGTAATCACCGGATAGCCCGACCCGATTAGTTCGCCTTTTTCGGCGATCACCGACGACACCTCGCCGTCGATCGGCGAATACTGCATCGCATCGGAAATATAGGACTCCACTTCGGAAACGGCTCCCGAAGCCTGGTCGACCAGCGCGGCGGCGGCCTCCCGGTCTTCGCGGCGGGCGCCCTCGACCGCCATGTCGTACTGCGCTTTAGCGGCCGATTCGGTCGTCTGCATCGCTTTCAGGTTCGCCAGCGCTTCGTCGTATTTTTGGGCGGAACGACTCCCCGACTCGTATAGATTTTTCACCCGGTCGAAACTTTTCTGGGCCAGTTCGACCCCCGCCTGCGCTTTTTTCCACATATTCAGCGCTCCCTCGATCTCCTGGATGCGGGCGCCCCTGGCTGGCCTTGGCGCTCTGCGCGCCGGCCGCGTTGCGGGCCGCCTCGGCCTGACGCAATTTAGCTTCGACTTCCGGCGTACTGAGCACGAACAGCAGCTCTCCCTTTTCACCTGTTGTCCCTCTTTCACGTCCATCTGCTCGATACGTCCGGCCAACTTGGACGAGATCTTGATGCTCTTTCACTTCGACCTCGCCCTGAATCAGCGTAGGCACGGGCTTGATCGCGAACCAGCAGATCAGCGAAACGGTCACGATCACGACCACGATCCCGATGGTCAATCCGATGACATTACTCTTTTTTCATACGATTATTATTTTTACGTTTTTTCTCGGCATTTTTCAAATACACAGGCCCTTCATCAGTTCGATTCGTCTCGAACCGGATCGGCATGGCGGCCGACCGTTTGGCATAATCGGAAAACGCCTCGCTGATTCCGGCCGCTTCCAGCAGCCGCGCCAGCATCAGGTCGTAATAATAGGCCGCCTGCAACCGCTCGATCTTGATCTTGGCCAGGTTCAACCGAGCGTCCACGACGTCCGACGACGGAGCCGCCCCCTCCTTGAAAGCCTCCCGTCCTTGATCCGCAGGTATTCCGTCGCAAAACGATACGAAGCGTCCACCGAAGGGAGTTGCTGCGAATAAGTGACCATTTCGTTGTACAGTTTGTCGATCAGCGTCAACATGTTGTTGTGCGCCTGCTCGCCGACCGCCTCGGCCTGGCGGGATCTGCCAGCGCGCCGCGCTGAACTTTATACTCGCGGTGCAGACCGTCGAAGATCTTGAACGATACGCCGGCCCCGACGGCCCATTTCGGCATGATCGACGACACCTGGTATTATACAGCGAAGCGATACCCATCAGCGCCACCTGGGGAGCGAACTCGGAACGCTGCAATCGCATATTCTCGGTCGCAAGGCGTTTCGCGTACGATACCTGCCGCAACAGCGGGTTCCGGTCGAGAGCGCACTGCTTGAAATAATCCGCCCTTCGATATCGCTGAGGATAAACATATCGCTGGCGGGAGCGACGGATTCCTCGCTGTTGAGCGTGCTGCCCAATGCGCTTTTCAGGGTTTCGACGGTTTTCTGCGCCTTCAGGTATTCCCCTGTTCGGCCTCGGCGGTATGCACCTCCGCATAGAGCCGCTCGCCATTGGCGATGATCCCGTTGTTTTCCAGCGCGACCGCATCCGACAAATGGTGGCGCATTCCGTCAAGCACCTGCTTGCGCACTTCGACCACCTGCATCGCAAGGGCGAGTCCGTAATAACGTTCGGTAAGTTCCGACACCAGCCCGTTACGCGCCTGCGTCTCTTTCTGCGCCGCATTTTCGACCTTGATCTTCGCCGCGTTGTTCGCCGCGTTGATCTTACCGCCGGTATAGACCGGAACGGTGATGTTGGCCGCGACGGTTCCGAAACTGCGATCCTGCAGTTTCATCGCCCAATCCTTTGCCAGCAAAGCCTGGGCCTGCTGCAAAACGGCCGGAGGAAGCAGTCCTTCCGGCAAACTGCCGAGGATTCCGCCGACCGGCCCTTTCAGGTCGTTCATGCCGACCGACATGTCGTCGCCCATATAAACATAAGTACCGGTAACGCTCGCCTGCGGCAGTCTCAGTCCGTAAGCCGCTTTCCGCTCCCGCAGAGCCGCTTCCTGTTCATAGGAAGCCGCCTTCAGCTCCGGATTCCGCGTCAGGGTCATCTCCAACGCCTGATCGTAAGTCAACGATTTCGCATCCTGCCCGCAGACTGCCGTCGCAAGCCCGGTAGCAATACTAACCGCTATCCAAAATTCCTCATACTCCTTGACTGTTATTGAATGGCACTCAATGATATAGCCGTTATCTTTTTCGATCAGTCTCCGCTGATCGTCGGTCTCGTCCCCGAAACCGAACTTATACCGCGAAGCAAGGTACTGCATGGGGATTCCGACCAATGCAATATACAAATCTTCAACGGATGTATCGTCACGCAAAACATTATTTTTTCGCCCCGCCGCGATCAGCGTATCCCCGATGCTCCGGATCCGTTCCCGGATATCCGGATTGATCTCCACCGAAAAAGTCGTTCAGCAGCATGATCAGAAACTTATGTTTCGGGCGGTTAGTCGCAGCGCTCTCGATGATGAACTCCACGATCCCCGCGCACGATTTTCCGGATGTCGTTCGTCTCGTCGGCCAACGCATAGATCCGGTCGGTGATCGTCTGAGCGCATCTTCGAGCAGGTCGTTGATCAGATCGACCTTCCCGGATAATGACGGTACAGATAACCCACCGAAACGCCGGCCCGTTCGGCGATCGACGCCACGGAACTGTTCAGAATCCCGTGTTCGCTGATGATCTCCACGGAAGCCTCCCGGATCCGATCCAGTTTGGTCATATCCATTTTCTTGGCCATTCCTTTCCGTCTTCGTTAAATAATGAATGAACATTCATTTGTTCGGACTGCAAATATCCAAAACTATTTGGAAAATTCCAACCGAAAATTCTCTCTCAGCCGACATTTTCGATCGTAACGCTTGGATTATACGCTAAAAGATTTAATTTTATTATTAGTAACGATGTGCGGCACCAATCATGCCGCATATTGTCGAATACACCTAAACCTAAAACTTATTCGTATGAGACTACGCGTTTCCGGGACGACACTCCTCGCCGTGTTTGTTATCCTGCTTTTCGGCTCCTTTTCGGCTTTGGCCCCGGAGCCCGATTTCGGCGGTTCGGTAATCAACTATTTCCAGACCATCGGGAAACCCCGCAGGAAAAACTGTATCTCCACCTGGACAAGCCCTACTACGGAGCGGGAGAAGAGATATGGTTCCGGGGATACCTGCTGAACGCCATCACGCACATGGACAACAGCCCGAGCAACTACATATACGTGGAACTGACCGACCGCGGCGATTCGGTGCTGCAACGGTTCAAATTCAGGCGCGACTCGCTGGGATTCCGGGGAAGCATCCCGCTGCCGGCCGACCTGCCGGCCGGAGAGTATTACCTGAGGGGATACACCAGTTGGATGCAGAATACCGATCCGGCATTTTTCTACCGACACGGCCTGCAAATCGGCAATTCCATCGTCACCGATATCCTTTCGGAAGTGACCGAACGCCCGGCGCCGGACAACGGAGGCACCCTGCGTATCCGCTTTTTTCAACGCTGCGGGCGGCGTGCATTCCGGAATCAAAGTATCGTACGACGTATCGGGCAAAGACCTGAAACCGTAACGGGGCAGCAAACGACCGACGACAAGGGAGTCCTGACCGTTCAAAACCTGAAACTCTCGCCGGGCAACATGCGCATCGCCGTCAAATTCGAAGACGAAACGCTGGATTATTCGAATACGTTCAACATCAACAATGCTCCGGAAAACGAATACGCCGTATCGTTTTTCCCCGAAGGGGGCAGTCTGCTGAACGGCATAACCCAGCACGTAGCTTTCAAAGCGCAGGCCGCGACTGGATTCTCCCTACCGGTAACCGGTTTCGTAACGAACGCCCAGGGCGACACGCTAACGTCGTTCGCCACCGAACACGACGGCATGGGTACGCTGATGCTGACTCCGGAAGCCGGGCAGCGATACACCGCCGAAACCCGGTCGGAGAAAGGCATCGTCAAACGTTTTCCGCTGCCCGAAGTACGTAGCGACGGAATGGGACTCCAAATGGCTTTCCGCAACGGGGCTATCTTTTACAATGTGCAGAAGGCTGCCGAAGCCGTTTGGCCGGACTCCCTGTTCCTGATCGCGCACCTGCGCGGAGACATCCGGCTGATGCTCCCGCTGAGCGCGGAAAAACGTCCGGCAAGCTGAGCGGGGACGCCTTCCCGGACGGAATCGTCCATTTCCTGCTGGCGGACGAAAGCGGAACGCCGATCAGCGAGAGGCTGCTGTTCGTCCGCCATCCGGACGCCGTGGAATGGAACGTCGCGACCGACAAGCCGAAATACGGCAAACGGGAACCGGTACGGATGGAAATTTCGCTGGCCGATCTGGGCGGACAACCCGCCGAAGGAGAATTCTCGATGAGCATCACCGACAATCATACCGTCTATCCGGATTCGCTCGGGGACAACATCCTGTCGAATATCCTGCTGACCTCCGACCTGAAAGGGTACATCGAAAACCCCCGGCTACTATTTCAACGGCCCGTACACGCCCGCCGTCCAACGCCACCTGGATCTGGTCATGCTGACCCACGGCTGGCGGAGGTTCCGGATCGAAAACCTGACCCAGACACCGCAATTCGAAGCGAAATACTTTATCGAAGCCGGACAGGCCATATCCGGACAGGTGAAAATGCGTTCGGCAAGGGAGCCTCCGACGCCTCGATCGTCGCCTATTCGCCCGACTGTTTTATGATGAAACGGGCCGACGAGAACGGACGTTTCCTGATCGACAGCATCCAGTTCAGCGACACCGTATCGCTGATCCTGCAGGCGACCACCCGTAAAGGGGGATCGGGCGTGGATATCCTTGTCGATCCCGAAACGTTCCCCCGAGGCCGACAGAATGCCTTTCCCATACGGCAAAGACAACCTGGCCGGCATCGGCAAGTACCTGGCCAACGTCCGCGACAAATATTACAACAGCGGCGGGATGCGGGTCATTCAGTTGAAAGAGGTAATCGTGGAAGCGAAGCAAAAGCAACGGAATTTCTACGCAACGATGGCCGAAAAGACAATTACCAGCGACCAAGTGCCCGTAAACATGCAGAGCCGCCTGGTGACGGACTATCTAAGTACCGTGCCCGGTATTTCGGAAACTGTCGGAAGCCAAACTGAGCATCCGGGGAAGCGATATAGAACCGCTGATCCTAATCGACGAAGTACCCTACTACGATAACGACGTATTGACGCGGATATACATGAACGAAGTGAGTTCGATCAGCATTATCAAAGGGGAAGCGCATCGTTTTTCGGGATCAAGGGCCCAGGAGGCGTTATCAGTATCATGCGTAAAGACGGATCGGAACCCATCGCCGACCTGCCGGCTCCGGGCGTAGCGTTCATCAAACCGCTCGGCTGCCGCACGATCGCCGATTTCTACAATCCGGTCTATGAAACGCCGGAACAAAAGGCCGCATCCAGCCCCGACCTGCGTACGACGATCTACTGGAATCCCTCGCTTCGATTCGACGGAACGGGCAAGGCTTCGGTGCTGTTCTACACCTCGGACGATCCCGAATCGTATCGGATCAACATCGAAGGCGTCACCAAGGAGGGATATGTCGCTCGTTACTCGGCCGATATGGAACAATAATCCCGGTTTCCCAACGTATCAGAGCGGCCCGGTCTCGACATGAGACCGGGCCGCTTTATTTTTATCCGCAAGGACGTTATAACCGGATATGCGCGTTGGCCAGCATCGCTTCCGCCGCCAGATCCCCGATCACGGAGACTTCGATCCCCGCTTCCTCCAACACCGCGGCGCCGCGGCACTGTACGAAATGATCGGGCTCATGGACGGCGAACACGACCCGCGCCATCTTATGAGCTGTAATCAATGCGCTGCATGACAGCGGTTTCGACTTTCGGGTGGAACACGGCTCCATCGAACTGTACATCACGCCGCCTTTCAGGGAAACGCCGGCCTTTTCGGCTTTCAGAATGGCCTCTTCCTCCGCATGGTTATCGGCGGCCGTTTCGCGGCTGTATCCGGTAAATACCTGCCCGGCGGCGGTCACAGCCACCGCGCCGACCGAATAAGCCGAATCCGAACGGGGACAGTCAAACGCCAGAGCAACGGCCTGCCGCAGTCGGAAATAATCGGTTCCCCGCCGACTCAACGAATAGTCCGTCACGCTCATATCGCCGACCTGCCTAACCTGCAACACCTCCATGCGGCGATCCTTGCCGAACGGAAACGCGCCGGCCCGCACGAAAGGGCGCGCCGGACTCCCCGACGAAAAACGGCGCCACGGCGATCCGCAGCAGATCGACCCGGTTCCCGGTCAAAAACAGCGTCATCAGCCGGCTTCCGCCTTCCAGAAAAGGGAACGAATCCCCCATCGTTTCCAAAACGCCGACAATTTCCTCCGCAGTCACGGGAACCCCGACCCGAACGACCGTCGCGACCCGTCCGAGCCGTTCCAGTTTTTCGCCCGGCGCGTCCCCCGCGGCGATTACGACTTTATCGCCCGCCCCCGTTGAGAAAAAACGGGATTCTGAATCCAGATCTCCGCTGCGGGTAACGGTCACCTTCACCGGATCGGGACTCATCCCGAGCGACACCCGCCGATGCCGCAGGGAAGGATCTTTCAACAGCAACGAAGGATCGTCGCGGCGGACGGTCTCCGCCCCGACCATAACGGCATCACAACCGGCCTCGTAAACGATACACCTCTTGCCAGTCGGCCGGATGCGAAAGCACCAGGCGTCCGGGCGAAGTATCGTCCGTATAACCGTCTGCGGAGAGCGCTGCGGAAGCTTGAACAATCATGTATTTTGGAATGGATGTTTCGACAAAGATGACGTTATTTTTAAAACGAACAAATTTCATTAAATTTGCACTCGACAGGAACATTAAATACGTCCGGGCTGAAAATATTTCCGGGAAAAAACCGTTATTGATGCAACAAAACCGAACCACTGCGCATCTATTTGAAAGATCGGAGTATTAGCCTGCAATTTGGTGACCGAGAAAGAGCTGATAAAACGCTGTTGTAAGAATGATCCGCGAGCACAGCAGGAACTGTATGAAAAGTATGCACCCAAAATGTACGGTGTATGCTTTGCGTTATGCCTGCAACAAAGAGATCGCACAGGATCTAATGCACGACGGCTTTATCACGGTCTTTCGAAGATAAGCAGTTTCCGCGGGGAAGGCTCGTTCGAAGGATGGCTCCGCCGCATATTCGTCAATACGGCGTTGGGATATCTGCGTAAAACCGATATCGTCGGCCACGCGGCTGAAATAGAGACGGCCGGGCAATTCGGCAGCGCCGAAGCAACCGCCGTGGAACAGATGACCGAAGCGGAACTGCTGCGCTGCATCGCCAAGCTCCCGGACGGCTACCGGGCCGTGCTGAACCTCTTTGCCATCGAAGGATATTCGCACAAAGAGATCGCCGCTATGCTGAACATCAGCGAAGGAACGTCCCGGTCGCAATATTTAAGGGCCAAAGTTTTTTTACAGAAATTACTTCAGAAAGAAGAGATTATATAAAACCATGAAGAGCGATTCGCTGGAAGACGCCTTGAAAAAGAGATTGCAGGATTATACGCCTGCACAGTCCGTACCGTCGTGGCAGCAGATGCAACGACGGATGCAGCTCCATGCGAACGCCCATCCGGAACTGGAAATCCGTCCGAAGCGCAACCTGGGAAGACGTCTCGGATACGGGACGGCCGCCGCTCTGCTGCTAATCGCCGCAGGCATCGGGGTCTACCGGTCGGGACTCCCGTCTCTGCAGGATATCCCGGAACAAACATACACGGCGAGCGGCGGGGACAAGGCGCAACTCCCCGCCCCTGCGAAAGGGAACGATCCGGTGCTGGCCAAACTACTGCAATCGGCCGCCAAAATCGAGGTTATCACCCCGCAGGCCGACGGAAGCGCGACGACCGTACTGGCCGCGAATACCGATTCGCATTCGGGAGCCTCCGATATGCGGAAGACGGCCGCTCCCGAACCCGCGAGCGAAACAACCGTGTCCGACCGGCAAGCATCGCCGCAGAACGAAACGGCGGCCAAAACGGTCGCTCGAAACGTCTCGCCGATCACAGCCGCCTGTTCGACACGCCGGATCCCCAAAACGCCGTCCGCGCCACGGATGGATCGCTTCGGCTTTCGCGAACGCTTCGACATTCTCGTCGGCCGCTTCCGGAAGCGGTCCGACTCCGACGCGACTCACGTCGCTGCTCGACGGAAACAGCAGTTTCGCCTATACGAAAGGGGAGTTCCGGAATTCGGCCGGGGCAACATGGATCACAAGTTCCCTGTTTCGGTGGGACTGAACGTGCGCAAGTACCTGGCGCCGCGACTGGGTATCGAAACGGGGCTGGTATACTCCTACCTGAGTTCGCAGGCCGAGATCGAGGGGCGCTTTCAGTTACCGCTACTCGCAAAAAGTGCACTACCTGGGAATTCCGCTGTCGCTGACCTACTCGGTACTGGACAACAAACGTTTCGACATTTATTTCATCGGCGGTTTTATGGCGGAGAAAGCCATTGCCGCACGGGGCACTACGAAAATTTACGACGGTTCGACGCTGGTCTCCTCGGTTACGGATAAACTGTCGGCCAAAGGGCTGTTCTGGTCGGCCCACCTGGGAACCGGGGTCAGCTATAACTTCGCGGATCATTTCGGACTTTTCGTCCAGCCGGAAATCAGCTACTATTTCCGCAATGACCGCCAGCCGCTCTCCTATCGCACCGAAAACCGTTGGAATGTCAACCTGCGAATGGGTCTGCGGTACAATTTCTAACCGACCGCACGTTTTTACGCTCTCCGAAGCAACGTTTGACAATCCCCTTTCATCTACTTTACAGAACACCGTCCGAAACGACATTGCCCGGACAGGTGCCATACCGAACGAATAGCTAACAAAACAACTTATTTATTCATGAACAAATTTCTGAAAATAACCATGCTGGCGGCCATTCCGCTGTGGGGACTCACTTCGTGTTTGGACGATAACAAATACGCCTATTTCCACCCCAACGAAAGTTGGGGAACGATTGTCGGCACTCCGGAGAATTTCAAAATAGAGACCGACAACGGCAACACGCTCCAGGTAACCGAGAACCTCGACCCGTCTTTCCCCGTGGAAGACAGTCTACGGGTAGTCGCTACGTTCACGCCGCTCGAACAGACGGGCGAGAATAGCTTCGACATCCGGGTAAACGCCATGAAAAAACTGCTGACGAAAATGCCGGTCTACCTGTCGGAACTGACTCCGGACGAAATCGACAGCCTCGGGACGGATCCGATCGACATCGAAAACGCCTGGTTCGGAGCGGGAGAGTACCTGAACATCGAGTTCATCATTTTCGTAAACGATCCGCAGAAAGCCCACTTCCTGAACCTGGTGGTCGACGAGGAAAAATCGACGCCCGAAGAGGTATTCGTCACACTGCGCCACAACGCATTCAAGGACGAAACGCGGCAGAAAGGCTGGGGACGCGTCAGCTTCGACATCGCCGGGCTCGTTCCGGCCGGCAAGACCAGATCAAAGTCACTCTGCAATGGGACCGGATACAGCGGAGTTCCGGACAGCGCGTCGGGTATTTTCAAACTCCGGGAGCAAAACTCGTCGTTCTCCGTAACGCGCCCGGCCGGAAGCAACGATGTCCGTACCAAATCCGTAACCATCCGATAGTTCGAACGGCCGATCTTCTTTCAATAAGCTCAGACCACTGTTTCAAATAATTTCTTCACGGAACCGGGGGCGTAACCAATGGTTACGCCCCTTTCTATTCGGATCGATCCGTGCCTATTTTTCTTCGGCGACGGCTTCGGCGACCGGAGCCGGAGCCGCTGCGCACTCTCCTTCTTCTGATTGAGGAACTGTACGACGGCATACTTCGCGGCGGCGATCGTCTCGCGGTTTACCTTTCGATTACGTTACCGCGGGCGATATCGTCGCTGTTGATGTAACCCTCCAAGATCAGCAACTGAACGATCATATTGTTGATATTCGTCTCCTCGCTATAACCCTCGGCAATATATAGCGTACCCACTTTCGCCGCAAACTCCTCGGCAAAGTCGGGGTAATTCGGGAAACTCATCAGCTCCTCGAATGTTTCGCTGAAACTCGACAGTTCGATATTCAGGTTCGGATTGACCAGCAGCGGACTGAACCCTGTGCTTGTCCGACGGGCGGAAGTTCACCAGGTTGCTGATATCCACCTTTTTGTTCCGGTTGTCGATTCGGCGCAGATCGGCTTTGCGCATGTTTTCGAGCTGGTACAGGTAGAAGTTGTAACGCCACAGTTCCGAACTGTTCATCTCTCCGTTGAAAATATGACGGTATTTCTCGTTGATCAGCTTCTGACCTTGATCTTGCCCTCGTTGATCTCCGGCTTGTTGACGCGCACTTCCTGGATCAGTTGCTTCAGAGCGGCGGCGGCTTTCTGCGGCCCGGTGATCTCGCCCTTTTTGCCGATTTCGGTCGAAAGAACGCCGCACTGGATCTCGCGCGCTCTTGCCCTTGCCGTCTTTGCCTCCGCGCGCAGACAGAGAATCAGATTCTCGACGCATTCGACCTGCCCTTCCTCGGAAATGAACGGCTGTCCGCCCGGCGTGCTCGCCAGCGAGTCGAACATCGAACTGAAGATCTTCCGGTCGATCACGACGTCGGTATAGATCTTTCGTTATCGCTTTCGTAAACGGCCGTTGCGATAAACCGATTCTGGATCATATCGAACGATACGTCCTCGATCAGGTAACTGATGCCGTCGCGCACGAATCTGCGGTTGACGAAAATCATTTTCACCACTTCGGTTACGTCGATCTTATCCAGCAGCTTGAACGACGAAGCCAGGTAATACTGCTTGTCGGACGGATTGTAGTCCCAGTCCAGGATATCGTCCAAGTAGTTGCCGTGACGCGAAATCACTTCGACGATTCCCTTATCGGCCGTATAGCGCTTCAACGTACGCTGGAAGTTCGGACCGTCGCCGCTGGTCGCTTTCTCTTTCCGTTCGCCGTGGGCGTCGGTATAGAGCAGGAACGTTTCCGGATTGTCGGGCGCGTAATACCGCCCTCTTCTTTCGAATAGTTGCTCGCACTGAGCATGATGTCGATCTTGAACGGCATCGTGATGTCGCACATGCCGCCCACCGTGCTGCGGGCGTTGCGGTCTTCCACATTGCTGTCGGCGCTGTTTTCGAACAGGTACTTGTAATACTTGATATAATCGGGGTCGAAGTCGGTCGTCCGCGAGAAATCGCCCACTTCGGTTCCGATCCCGTACAGATTGCCTTCGGCATCCTGAACTCGTGGAACATATCCCGGCGATCATCTTCACCGAACGGATACCTTCGAGGTTGTTGCGCAGCCACTTGAGTACGAAAGCCGCGATCATCTCGCTCTTGCCGACTCCGCTGTCGCCGTCGATCTCGACCACGAACACGCTGCCGTCGTTCTCTTCGACCAAGAACAGCGAACCGTGGCGAGGAACGCCGCCGATTTCCTTGACCTTCTCGTTGATGACCGTCAGACGCGGCTTTTTCACGTCGCCGAAGTAGTCGGCTTCCGATTTCAACGGCGTCACGATCGTCTTGATATTGCCGGCCGGCCCTTTGATATCGAAATACCCGATCTGCGGGAACGAGATCAGCTTTTCGGGAGCGCCCAACAGCGAAATTACGTCCGGCACGAAATTTTGATATCTTTCAGGCTGATATCTTCGGTATAATTCAGCCGGTAGTTATCGGTCAGGTATTTCATATATCCCTTCTGGAAAATCACCAGCTCCTTTGACGATCCCGTGCTTCACTATCTTTACAACGGTAGTCGTCCGAGTCCATGTTGGCGACGAAACGGGCCAGACGGTTCGTAAAGAACGACGAATCCGGCCGGGTGTCGATGTGCTTGATATATTCGGTCGGGGTTTCGGCGAGCGTTCCGGCATTCTCCTTGCGGCTCACCACGCGATCTACCTTGTGGAACGGATACTCGCGCTTCTTCGCATCGGTCACGATCCGGGTATGTTCCTGAACGGGCTGTTCGGACGAAATCACGCCGCATTTGATCATCAGTTCATTGATCCACCCGATCTTGCCGTTTTCAAAAGACTCCAGCGATTTGTTGTCCATCTCGAATCCTTTGTACAGCGAGATACCGTGCTGCACCATCTCGTTGACGCTCGAATTCTGCTTCTTGAACGCTGTTTCGACGATACGCACCATCGTGTGGGCATAACGGTTGTAATAGTCCGTACCGCGGGTACGCTTGATCATGCTGATGTAAAACCGCACTACGCGGCGCGAAACGGCATAAATCTCGCTCTCGGCGATCTTGATGTCTTTCTTGCGCATGATGTAGTTGCTCAACTCTTCCAACTCCATCGGCAGGATGCTCGAAACGAACTCTTCGGTAAACATCTTGAGTTCGGAATCGTCGCAGTTGCTGATCTTGTCGTCGAAATATTTCAGCTTCTTGCAAACCAGCTTGTAGAACGAATTGTCGTTGTTCAGCAAATACAGGTACAAGATCTTGTCGGTAATTCCCGGCGATTTGGCGATCCCGGCGGCCACGCTGTCGGTAATGTAACCGATGCACGTCTGCGAAATCCGCAGCGACTTGAATTCGGGCAGGTCGCGCAGGTTGCGCATGAATTCGTCGACCCAGATATTCAGGTTGAGCTCCGAAAGCTTGATTCCCGTGATCTCCTCGAAACACTCCCCGGCTACGCGGATGATCTCCTTGCGGCTCGGTTCGAGACTCTCCTTCTCGAACGGCAGGTTGAAGTGCAGCAGGATTTCGCGGATATACTTTTTCAGGATCGAATTCAGTCCTTCCAGCTTGGCTTTGTCGAGTTCGGGGTTCCCGGTCGCGTTGATCGCCAGGATTTTCATCTTGCTATCCGAGAACAGCAGGTTCTCCATCTCGATCAGTATCTCGCGCATCACGTTCTTTTCCTCCGGATTGTCCAGTACGTGATGGTTCGGCTGGAAGGTCTTCTTATTGGTGATGTATTTCAGGATCACAGCCTTGCCGTAACGCGAGCTGACCGTATTGAAATCGAGGTCGGCCAACGCCGGAACCCGCTTGTACACCTGCGCCAACAAGTTTTCATAGACCTTCGTGAAGGCCGGGCTTTGATGAATTCGAACACGTCCTTGCAACTGCCGACGATATCGCCGTGCAGTTCGATCACCGAATTGGCCGAGCGACCGATCGTCGTGATCGTCACGCCGCTGCGTTCGGGCGAAGTATGGTACAGCGATCGTACGTCGCGGATCTGCAACGACGGCGCTTTGTCCTTTTTGTATTTGCCCGACAGTTTGTAATCCGCAATCACGCTGTCGATAAAGTCCTGATCCTTCGCATAACCGAAAACGCCCTGCAACAAATCGGCCGTTTCGACCTCCTTGTTGGCAACATCGTTGCGGGCATCGGCGAACCGGATCCAATACTTGATGAAAATGGAGAACGCATCCTCGATCTCGGCGGTAAACACCTTCATCCCTCCTTCCCGGCCGAAATGTAACCGCCCAGCGAAAAGCGTACTACGCCGGTCGGATACGGAACCGTAGCGATCCCCGGTAACGGGCCAGCGACTGGCAGAACAGCAGGATGTCGGCATAGCTGAACTTGCCGCGAATACGGAAATTGAACAGATAAGAACCGTCCGATTTGATATAATTCAGGTATTTGCCTTCCGCGGTGCCGTCCAGTAGCCGCGAAGCGACCGACAGGGGCCATCTTCAGCCGCGTCAACGACTCTTTGCGGAAATTCTTGTTGACACGGAAACGGTTCAGGTTTTCGACCAGGCGCGACTGGTAGTACATGAAGAACGGCTCGTTATGGTACTTGAAGTCGTCGGGCAAGCCCAGCACGTCGAGCTTATCGAGCGAAACCAGTTCGTCGAGCAGGAACAGGTACAGCGGCGATCCTTCGAATCCGGCCGTCTTGTGCAACTGGCGGTTGGTTTTGCTGATCTCGTTGTTCTGCTCGGTTTTGCCGATCTGGTCGACGATGAATTTGACGATCGTCTTCTTGATCTTCGACCGAGACGCGTTTTTCGGCAGTTCGGCTTCGACGCGCCTTGATACTTTTGGCGACCTGGGCCGTTTCGAGCGTATTGTTCAACATCAGCAACGAATTGTTGTTGCCGTGCGCAGCGCTGTTGCAACTGCGGGCGTATTTCGCGAAATCGGCAGCCTGCGGCGTCAGCGCGATGGCTCCGAGACGTTCGCCGGTCGCCGCCAGGTTTTGGTCGTCGACAGCGACGAAATCGCCTTGATTCGCGACTGCGCGTTGATATTGTTCATGATGTAGCGCGAAATCGTCCGCCACTTGGGCATCGTGGTATCTTCGATCTTCACGCTTTCGGCATACGCTTCGTCGAGGAACAGCGTGATCTTGCAACTGTTCAGGAAACGCAGGAAGTTATTGACCGACTCGGTATTAAAATCGGTATAACCGGTCGGATTGTTCGGGTCGTTGATAATGATCGTAGTATTCTCGCAGAACAGATCCACAGGCTGCCGCTGTCGTCGAACAGCGCCAGCGTCGATTTGATCCGCGACAGGCGGTCGATCAGCCGATCGTAAGCCAGGCGGCCGTCTGCGTCGTTCTCGATCTCGATGTCGAACGGATTGACGTCGAAACAGTCGTCCGGCAGCAGATCCTTATACTCCCAAGCCTGTACGCCGTTGTAAATGATATAGGGTTTCGGACGGCCGTTCGGATTGAACAACAGGTCGCGGATAATCATCTGCACCGAATCCGATACCGAAGTTCTGATCCATATTGCCGAGCGCCGACAGGAAATTCTTGACGATATCCTTGTCGTCGTCGCTTAATGCGAAATATTTGTCGCGAATCCCCAAATCGATCAGGAATTTTTCGAAACGCCCCTTGTTGTCGGCGTCCTTGCCCACCTTGGTCAGGTACTCCTGATACTTTTCGAGGAATAAGTTGATTCCGAAATTCTTATGGAAATGGTTCTTGAGGGTGCGTTCGTAACAGCTCGGAATAACGTCCAGGATCAACTGGCAGGCGTAACGGATCTTGCTGCTGAGGTTATTGAACGTCCGGCTGCGCAGATAATCGCCGAAAGTCTTGATCTGGTGGCGTCCGCCTCCTTCGAGAATCGTGATGACGTCGATCAGCTTATTACCGGCGTAAAAATAGTTCCGCATCCGGCCTTCGAACTCGTCGATCAGTTCCTGCGTCTGGATCTTCTTATTCTCCTGCTTGTGGCAGTTTTCGAGGAAGAAAATGAAATCGCGCAGTTTCTCAAGCGAATACTTGTCTTGTACGACCTGGCGCGAAAAGGCGTCGAGTTTTGAACAGCGTAATCCGCTTTTTCGACGTCGGCGTCGTCGCCGGTTTGCTCGACCAGCAGCGACTTGATCTCGCGGCCGTACTCCTCGATTTGCACCTCGAGTTTCTCGCGGAACTCCATCAGGAACGAAGGATTCACGTTCTCAAGGATCAACCGTAGGTTCAACTGCGTATTGGCCGGGAACCCAGCTTTTTGGTGTGTACTTTATTCAGCGTATTGATAATCCCGTTGTGAAAACAGAAAACCAGCGAAGTGTTCGAACTGCGCGACTCCTTCGAATCGTCGACGATCACCAGACGGGTCAGCAGCGGGAACCACTTCGGCCCGGAATAGTGGTTGATCCGGGCATGCTTCACCTTTACCACGAAATCGACGTGGTGTCGACCGTCATCCGGTCGTACAGATCCTCCGGCGCGGGACTTTCGAGCACCACGACGGCATCCTTGTTGAACACGTCGCCCCTGAGCAGCGACACGGCTTTGTCGGCATTGCCCGAAACGACCGTGCGGATCATGCCGTTCATCCCCTTGAAATTCACGGCCCACTGGCTGCGGTGCAAAAAGTCGTTGATCTCGGCTTTGGTCGTATAGTGGGTGCTCTGGCTGATCATCTGCTCGAGCGTGTCCATCAGGTAATTCCAGTGCGCCTCGTTGATATCGCCCGTCACGCCGATCACGTCGCGGTATTTACGCAGATCGCGGACATGGCCGCCCAATTGCACCTGCGACATGAAGTCGATGTGGAAACTGTTGATCGGAGGCGTTCCGACCGAGAGGTCGTGCGTATCGCGGATGTTCCGCAGCACGTTTTGACTTCGGTGGTGGTACCGTCGGTATCGAGCAGGGCGTTGATTTTTTGACGAATTTGCCGCGGCGGTTACTCAGTTCGAACGCTTTCGAATTGCTGTGCGGAATGAGCATCAGCGAAACGTCCGTATAACCCGGAATATCCTCCCCGAACTTCAACAGGTAACGGTTGATCTCGGCCTGCTGTTTGGCCGGATCGTCGGGCTCCCTCCATGCAAAGGCTCACGAAACTCGTGAGGTTGTCAAAAAATGTGGCGCGGCAGGAAAATCTCCGCCCTCGGCCCCAGCGATTCATAAAGATTCAAGAGCTGCAATGCTTCGTTGCTCAAAAATGCTTTCGGTTCACCTACAATTTTCATCTTTCCGATTCTATTCGTTTTATGCCGTTCGTTCCCGGCGATCTGCTATCACTCTGATTACTAAATGCCTCGACATCCGCGTAAAAGACATATTTTCACCGTGCCAAAGATAGGTATTTAAATTGACATTTGAAATAAATGTTTAAAAATATTTTATTTGTATAAAAACACACAAATTTAATAAAAAATAACACGCTTACGGACAAAACCGGAAGCGTGTTATTCGGAAAATAAAGTTCGAATTGTAGGAACGCGTTCCTACAATTCGAACCGGAAAAAGTTGGGCTGTTATCAAATTGTAATCCCGTTCGAGCTGCAACTGCATCTGGCGGCTCTGGTACAGCACGCCGATCTCGGTAATATACTCGATCACCGTGATCTGTCCGGCATCCAGCGCTTTGTTCAGCATCGACAGGTTATTCTGCGCCTGCAACACCGACTCCATCGACCGCATCGATTCCCGCAGCGTAACGGCCTGGTCGTACAACTGCCGGAGCTCCGACGCCGCATTCAGCCGAACGCTTTCCAGTTGAGCGGATGACGAAGCCGCCTGGGCGCGCGCGGCCTTCACCTTGTTCTTGTTCTCGAAAAGCGGAATCGACATTCCCACCTTTGAACCCTTTGAAACGTCCTTCCCCGCCGAAATCGTGCCGATAACCCATTTCGAACTTCGGCAGCGACAGCGAACGGTTCAGCGATACGCTTTGCTTATCGACCGACACCTGCTGCTGCAGGCTTTGCACTTGCGGATTTTGCTCATATACAGCGCGCTCAGTTGTTCGAATGCAGGCAAACTCTCCACGGTCGGATAGACCAGACCGGAAAAACCGGTCGCTTTCGGTTCCGGTCAGCGTAGCCAATTGCTGACATTTGGCCAGCAGTTCGGCTTCATTGAGGTTATACTCGGTTTTCGCGGAGATCAGCTCGACTCCGATCTTATTACATTCCAGAATATTGGCTTCTCCGATTGCAAACTTCCGACGGTAAGCGGAATCCAGCCGTTCGGCATTGACGACCCGTTCGGACAAAAACTCCTTCATCCGGTTCAGGTGGACGATCTGGATGCACAACGTCTTAGCGTCCAGCAACAACTGCTGACGCAACGCGGCGCCTTCCGTATCGTAATACGACGAACGAAGTTTCGCAATCTTGTTGCGCGATGCGTAAGCCGACGGAAAATCGAAAGCCTGCATCACCGTCAACTCGGAATTACGGATCCGTTCGGCCCCGCCCCACAGGCTTTCGAACTCGACGCTCGGATTGGCGAGGTACTTGCCGGTCTGGGCTTCCATCTTCTGAGCGGCGGTCAGTTCGCGCTGGGCTTTCAGTTCCTTGCTCGCGGCTTCGACCTCGCGCAATACGTCGTCAACGCTGCGCTGACCGTAAGCCGTCCCCGCAAACAGGGCGGCCGCAAATATCAGGATGCATTTCATACGTTGTTGTTTTTACGGTTAATAATCAGGTAAACTGCCGGAACGATAAACCCGTTCAACAGCGTCGAACTCAGCAGTCCGCCCAGAATCACCTTGGCCATCGGACTCTGAATTTCGTTACCGGGCAAGTCGCCGCCGAGCGCCAGCGGAATCAGAGCCAGCGCCGACGACAGCGCCGTCATCAGGATCGGGTTCAGCCGGTCGAGCGATCCGTTCACCACGCTGTCGTGCAACGACATGCCCTCGCTGCGCAGTTGATTGTAATGCGATACAAAGGAGTATGCCGTTGCGCGTCGCAATGCCGAACAGCGAAATGAAGCCGATAATCGCCGGGATACTGACCTCCCCGCTGGTCAGCCAGATGCTAACGATCCCGCCGATCAGCGCCAGCGGCAGATTCAGCATGATGATGCCCGACACCGACAGGCTGCGGAACTCCTGGAACAGCAGCAAGAAGATAATGAGCAGCGAAATGATCGACATAAGCGACAGCACCCGCGACGCGGCCTGCTCGCTCTCGAACTGGCCGCCGTATTCGATATGGTATCCTTCGGGCAGATCGACCTTCTCCCGGATCATTTCCTGGATATCGCCCACCACGCTATGCAGGTCGCGGTCGGCCACGTTGGCCGATACGACGATCTTGCGCTGTGCGTTCTCGCGGCTGATCGCATTCGGCCCCGAGGTCGATACGATATCGGCCACGTAACTGAGCGGCACTTTACCGGCCGTCCCGTCGATCGTCAGATTCCCGATACGCTCCATATCGGATCGGTCGGCATCGTCCATCTTGACCGTTACGTCGAACGAACGCCCCTGGTCGTAGACCTGCGAAACGACTCGCCGCCCAGCGCCACCTCGATGAATCGTGAAAACTCGGGCAGCGGAATGCCGTATTTGGCGAGCATTTCGCGTTTCGGGCGGATCTGCAACTGCGGACGCTCGACCTGCTGCTCGACGTTCAGGTCGGCTACGCCGGCGACGCCCGAAACGGCGCCTTTGACCTGATTTCCGAGTGAGAAAAGCCGGTTCAGGTCGGGCCCGAACAGTTTGATCGCGATATTGGCCTTCGTGCCGGACAGCATCGCGTCGATCCGATGCGAAATCGGCTGGCCGATTTCGATATTGACGCCTTTCAGCACGCCAAGCCGGGCCCGCACGTCGGAGAGAAACTCCTGACGCGAACGCTCGTCCAGTTCGAACGGAGCCTCCATTTCCGAAACATTCACGCCGAGCGCGTGTTCGTCCAGTTCGGCGCGCCCGGTTTTGCGGGCGACCGTCTGTATTTCGGGGATCTCGAGCAGGATACGTTCCACCTCGCGCCCGATCTTATCGGACTCTTCGAGCGAAATGCCGGGCATCGTAGAGGTATTGATCGTCAGCGAACCTTCGTTGAACGGCGGCAGGAAATTCCGTCCCAGGCTGAAAAATACGACCAGCGAAGCGACGAACAGCGCGACGGTCGAACCGATTACGAGCCGTTTATGCGAAAGCACCCATTCGAGCGCCTTTTGTAAATTCGTTTCAGGAAACGGGAAACGATCGGTTCCTTCTGGCTGCGTTGCAACACCCGATCGCCGGTCAGCAGGTAACTGCACAGCACCGGCGTCAGCGTCACGGCGACGACCATCGACGCGAACAGCGCCACGATGAACGAAATCCCGAGCGGACGCAACATGCGTCCTTCGAGCCCGCCGAGGAAAAACAGCGGCACGAAAGCCACGATCGTAATGATCGTCGCATTGACGACCGACGTACGAATCTCTTTCGAAGCCTCGTAGACGACCGTAAGCGTCGGAAGCCGTTCCTCTTTCGGTTTCAAAAGTTCTGTCGGAGTCGCTTGAATACGTTCTCGACGTCGATGATCGCATCGTCGACCAGCGAGCCGATCGCAATGGCCATACCGCCGAGGCTCATCGTATTGATCGTAAGCCCCATCGCCTTCAGCGCCAGCACCGACACCAGCAACGACAGCGGCAGCGCGATCAGCGATATGACCGTCGTGCGGAAATTCATCAGGAAGACGAACAGCACGATCACGACGAAAATAGCCCCTCGAACAGCGCTTTCTGAATGTTGTCCACCGAACTTTCGATGAACCGCGACTGCCGGAAAATGTCGGTCGAAACGTGCACGTCCGGCGGCAGAGTCCGCTGGATTTCGGCGAGCGTCCGATCGAGTTTGTCGGTCAGTTCGAGCGTATTGGTATTCGGTTGTTTGGTCACGGTCATCAGAACGGCCGGTTTGCCGCGCTCCGAAGCGACGCCCAGCCGCGGCGATTTCGCTCCGATTTTCACATCCGCAACGTTTTCAAGCAGCACCGGAATGCCGTCCGTCGTCTTAACGACAGCTTTCCCTAGCTCCTGCTCGTCGGCCGTGGAAAGCACCCCGCGAATGATGTATTCGTTGCCGTACTGGTTCAGGATACCGCCGCTGGAATTGCGGCTCAGGTCGGCCACCACGTCGAGCACCTGTTGCATCGAAACGTCGTAATGGCGCATCCGCGCCGGGTCGAGCAGCACCTGGTACTCCTTGATGTCGCCGCCGATCACCGTTACCTGGGCGACGCCGCCGGTAGCCAGCAGCCGCGGGCGGATCACCCAATCGGCCAGCGGCCGCAGTTCCTGTAACGAAGTGGTATCGGCCGTCAGTCCGACGATCAGCAGTTCGCCGAGGATCGACGACTGCGGCCCGAGCGTCGGCGTGCCGACGTTCTGCGGCAGCGCGTCTCGCTGAGCGTAGCCAGCTTTTCGGAAACGATCTGGCGCGCCCGGTAAATATCGGTTCCCCAGTCGAATTCGACCCAGACGACCGAAAATCCGGTCGTCGACGACGAACGCACGCGGCGCACGTCGGTCGCTCCGTTGACGGCCGTTTCGATCGGGAACGTCACGGTGCGTTCGACCTCTTCGGCGGCCATTCCGTTCGCCTCGGTCATCACGACCACGGTCGGCGCATTCAAGTCGGGAAAAACGTCGACCTCCATATGGCGGGCGGTAAACGTGCCCACGGCCAGCAGCACGACGCCCGCAATCATCACCAACAGCCTGTTGTGCAATGAAAAGTTTATGATTTTATTCAGCATGACGCAGGCGATTTAGTGGGAGTGCGAATGGCCTTCGGGGATCGCCCCGGAGAACGAAGCCATTTTTACCTGCGCGACGCCTTTGCTGACGACCGTCTCGCCGGCTTTCAGGCCCGACAACACACGTACGTTCCTGCCGTCGGCGGCGCCGAGCTTCACTTCCTTTTGGCATACCCCTCGTCGTCGAGTTGCACGAATACGAAGTGAACACCCTGATCCTCCGTTACGGCGCTCAGCGGCACGGTCAGCACGTCGCGCTGCGGCGACGATATCAGATAAATCTCGACGAACGAACCCGGGATCACGTCCCCGCCGTTATCGAATTCGAAAATAACCGGAATGAAAACCGAACTGCCGTCGGAACTCTTACCGACCGACAATAGCCGCCCGTTCATTTCGGAGAGCGAGTAGACTTTTGTCGTCGTACGGCGTACGGAAATTCGCGCCCGACACCGAACGCAGATCGTTCAGGTACCGTTGCGACACTTCGGCGCGCAGTACGAGCCGTTTGTTCTGCGAAACGGTGGCCAGCGTCTGTCCCACTTCGACGAAGGCCCCTTCGCTCACGGCGACATTCTTAATAAAACCGCCGATCGGGGCCGTAACCCGCGTTCCCCGGACGGAAGTTTTGCCTGCAACCGCATCGTAGGCGGTTTTGGCATTTTCGTAAGCGAGCCGGCTCTGTTCGTAATCCGACTGTGAAATGATCTTGTCTTTCACGAGGTTTTCGGCGCGTTCGAAAAGCCGCTTTGGCCTGCTCGTACGTTGAGCGGGTGCGGGCCACGTAATCCCCTTCGGCCATCTCTTTGGACGAAATCGTAAACAGCGTTTCCCCGCGGCCGACCGGCGTACCGTCGGCGATCTTCTTATTGGTGAACGACACGACGCCGCCGACCGGCGCTACGACCGAAGCCTCGTCGCCTTGCGCTGCCATGATCCGACCGCTGGTAGGAATCACTTCATTGAACGTAACAGGTTTGCACTTCGAACAGTTCGAAATCGGTCTGCGCGGCCTGCGCTTTCGTAAAGACGATTTCACCGGCATGGGTATCCCCTCCGGCTCCGTGATCGTGTCCCGCGCGCCCGGCCTCCTCGGCCTCGTGATCGTGCCCTTCGGCTTCATGGTCATGGCCGTCGTGATCGCCGTGTTCCGCTTCGGACGTATGTCCGTCCCCGGACGCTCCGGCGCTCGAAGGCCGGTTCCCTGCAACCCGTCATCAGGGCTACGGACAGTATGCTTGCTAACAATATTTTATTCATTGCATGGATTTTTTGTTTGAATCATGTGAACACGCTCCCCTCGTTTGCAAACGAAAGAGTCGTCTTTCCGCCGTGCGGAAACAAAAAACTATGCAATGAAAACGGGAGGAGCCCGCAGCAGCGGCAATGCCGCCGCATCCGGCCGGGCAGCCGGTTCGGCAAACGGTGCGAAAGAGACCGTCGCCATCGCATAAACGCGGGCGTCGAACGTAAAACGGAATCGAAGAAAAGCGTGACGGGAAAATGATAACCGCCCGTAGGATCGTCCTGTTGATCGACCGCCTGTACGAGCTGGCTGCCGCCCCTGTCCGTACATCACGAACAGATACCGCAGATCGCAGTCCGTGTCCGATCCGCCGTGATCGTCGTTCCCTCCGCAGCAGGGAACGTGCCCGAAACATTCGACGCACCGTTCCGGAGCGACGAAACTGATCCGGTCGCCGTGATGGTGATGCGGCAACGCCGACAACGCCAGCAACAGCGTTCCCGTGAGCAGTACGAATATGGCGGATATGCGTTTTTCATTTCTGGTCGGTTATCCCGTCGATCCGTCTAAAAAGATTACGGACAAAAATACAATTTTTTTCGACAATTTCATAACGGCCGGAAATTTCGCTACCTTCGGCGCGTCAATTATTGAAGCGAACGAATTATGGCTTGGTTTTATTTGATCCTCGGGGACTTTTCGAAATGGGATGGGCAGTGGGGCTGAAACTGTCGCAGAGTATGCCGGTCAAGATATGGGGGTATCCTGATCGCCATTTTTTCAATGGCGCTGAGCATGTTCCTGCTTTACGTCGCCCAGCGGACGATCGCCATCGGCACCGCCTACGTCGTCTGGACGGGTATCGGCGCGGTCGGAACGCTGTTGATGGGAATTTTCTCTTTTCGGCGACTCGGCCGGATTCTGGCGGCTGTTCTCCGCGGCGCTGATCGTCCTCGGGGTGATCGGCATGAAACTATCCTCCTAATTCCTGCTTTTATTCGGATTTCAGCGTAATCACCGTAATCGACGGATAAGTGCTCATCCGCATCGGATACATCACGTATCCCATTCCGTCGTTGACGAAAAGGTATTTCCCGTCCTCTTCGTACAGACCGCTCCATCGATCGTACATCCATTCGGCAGGCGACCACGCCCATCCGCCGAGCCGGATTTTGAGCTGCATCGCATGTACATGCCCCCGACAGGGTCAGATCGGCCCGTCCGGTAGCCAGCGCTTCGTCCCACACTTCCGGAGTATGGGCGATCAACAGGTTGAACAGGCTGTCGGGCACTCCCGGTAGGCTGCGTCGAAATCGCAGCGTGCGAAATCGACGTTCTGCCGTCCGTTCAGTTTTTCCCGATCGGGAAATTCACCCCCGTCACCGAGATGCTGTCGCTGCCGCGCCGGACGTACCGAGACTCGTTATCCAACAGATTCCATCCCATCGCCCGCTGCCGGACGGCCAATTGTCGAAACTCTGCCGCGGAGTCAGGTCGCTGTCCCGGCTCAGGTAGATCCCCAGATCGTGATTGCCATACACCGAATAGACCCCGCTTTCGCACGGATTCCGGACAATACGGACATCACCGAATCGGTCAGCTCGCGGGCATCTATATTGACCAGGTCGCCCGCATTGACAACCAGATCGGGATGCTGTTCGTTGATCTTTCCGCACCATTCGCCGGATAAAGCGGCGATTCCCGGGTTGTTGCCGGCGTGCAGGTCGGTAAACAGTACTATCTTATAACCGTCGAAAGCGGCCGGAATCTTATCCGGAACGGACGATCAGGTCTTCCTCCACGATCCGCGACCGGCCGGCTGTCGCACCCCATATCATTACGAGCAGGGTCAGCGCACCAGCCGCCAGACCGATCCTCGAAAACAACCGCACCTTTTTTCTTCGTACCCAACCGGCCGGATAATCCAGCAGCGAAACCAACATGTAGACCGACTTCGGCCCGACGCTCATAAAGAACAGGCAGATCACCCACAGGATAACGCATGTAACTTTCCGCCCCCGCCTCGGAGCAGCAGCGGTAAAAAAGCAGCGCGGCGACGATCCCCGCATCGAGCAACAGGAAGTGCGCCAGATAGAGTCTCCGCAGCCACCGCTTGTCCGGTAAATCGCCGACGAATCCGGCGCAGGATCAGCAGATCCAGCGTCACGGACACAACAGACAGTATAACAATCAAGTACAGTATCATTCCTTATTTACGTTTCACGACGATCGCATTGCAGACGGGACGTTCCGAGCGAAAAAGAGCATCCGGTCGGAAGGAGCGTTGACGATCCCCTGCCCCTTCGTCCACAAGGTCGAAGATCCTCCCCCGTCGAGGTTTATCGCATCCGCCGCTCCCATCAGGCGGGCCGCATAAGCCAATTCGCACAGGGCCATCCCCGCCGCGCGGCTCTGCCGTCCGTCCACGACCATCAGCAGGACGGTTCCGTCGGCTTTCGTCCCGACGCAGGATCGCGGATGGCGAGGAGCCGTCGAATCCCACGGAATCAACGACCGGCCGCCGCGCAGCAGCATCGGGCCGGTTACCATCACATCGGGATACCGATCCCGATGCGGAGCGTCCGCCTGCTCCATCGCCAGACTCCAATCGATCAACCGCAGTACTCCCGCAGTATCGACCGCCACGGCGACGCCGGTTTCGGCCCCTATCTGGGCGGGCCGATATCCTCCTGTTTTATGAAACCCATGGCTACGGCCTGTTTCGTACGGGTTTTAAAAAGCCCCCGTTGATCGCCGCTACCCCGCCGGACTGCTTCCCGATCCGGGAAGTCTTCGTACAAGCGAATCCTGAATCACGGCCAAACGGTATTTTTCCGGGGCGATCTCGATGCACGAAATCTGCTGATCGGAATCGAAAAGGCGGATCGACAACTTACGGACAGTCATCCCGTCCGCATCGTAAACCGTCCGCCACGAAGCATTTGCCAAAGCCGCGGAATCGGCCGGACTCTGCGCGGAAACGCCGCCCGAAAAAGCAGAGCAGTAACAGCACGATCCGTATAAGCGATTTCAATCTCATAATAAACAATTTTCGAACGGCGCAAGTCCGCTATTTCGTATACAGGCGGTTCAGATTTTCCTGCACCCGCTCGTCGAACAGGTAGTCGTCGTACTCCATGTACTTGTCGATCATTCCGTTCGGCGTGATCTCGATGATCCGGTTAGCCACCGTATTGATGAACTCGTGGTCGTGCGAAGTCATCAGCACGACGCCCTTTGAAGGCGACCAACGCATTGTTGAACGCCTGGATCGATTCCAGGTCGAGGTGGTTGGTCGGCGAGTCGAGCAACAGCGTATTGGCCTGGCGGATCATCATCCGGGCGATCATGCACCGCATTTTCTCCCCTCCGGACAGCACGTTGACCTGCTTGTAAATCTCGTCGCCGCTGAACAGCATCTTGCCCAGATACCCGCGCAGGTACAATTCGCTGGTATCCTGCGAAAACTGGGCCAACCAGTCCTCGATGGTCAGCTGATTGTCGAAAAACGGCGCATTGTTCAACGGCAAATAGGCCGGATTGATCGTTACGCCCCACTCGACCATACCGCTGTCGGGCTTGTCGTCGCCGGCGACGATCTCGAACAGCGCGGTAATCGCGCGCGGCTCGCGCGACAGGAACGCCACCTTGTCTCCCTTTTCGATCGTGAACGATACGTTTCGGAACAACGTCTCGCCGCCGACCGTCTTGCTGAGGCCGTCGACCGCCAGAATTTTGGTTCCCGGCTCGCGCTCGGGCTGGAAAAATGATCCCCGGATATTTGCGCATCGAAGGCTTGATCTCCTCGATATTGAGTTTTCGAGCATTTTTTGCGGCTGGTCGTCTGCTTCGATTTGGCCACGTTGGCGCTGAACCGCTGGATAAATTCCTGCAACTCCTTTTTTCTTCTCCTCGGCCTTTTTGTTCTGGTTGGCCTGCTGACGGGCGGCCAACTGACTCGATCGTACCAGAAACTGTAATTTCCGGAGAACAGGTTGATGTCGCTGTAATCGATATCGACGATGTGCGTACTGACCGAATCGAGGAAATGGCGGTCGTGCGAAACGACCAACACCGTATTCTCATAATTCGCCAAGTAGTTTTCGAGCCACATGATCGTGTTGACGTCCAGGTCGTTCGTCGGCTCGTCAAGCAGCAGGTTGTCCGGCTTGCCGAACAGGGCCTGCGCCAACAGCACGCGCACCTTCTCTTTGGCGTTCAGCCGTCCCATCAGTTCGTAATGCAGATTTTCCTTGATCCCCAGCCCGCTCAACAGGTTGGCAGCGTCGCTTTTCGGCGTTCCAGCCGTCCATCTCGGCGAATTTCTCTTCCAGTTCGCCGACTTTGATTCCGTCCTCTTCCGAGAAATCGGGTTTCGCATATAGGGCGTTTTTCTCCTGCATCAGCGACCACAGCGGCTGGTGTCCCATCAGCACGGTATCCAGCACCGTACACTCGTCGAATTCGAAGTGATCCTGCTTCAGCACCGACAGCCGTTCGTGCGGGCCCGAATGCGACCGACCCGCGCGTCGGCGTCACATCGCCGCTGAGCACTTTCAGAAAAGTCGATTTGCCGGCGCCGTTCGCACCGATCACCCCATAGCAGTTTCCGGGCGTGAATTTCAGGTTGATATCTTTGAAAAGAACTCGTTTCCCGTATTGTACTTCCAAGTTTGAAACCGTAATCATGCGTCTGTTCCGTTTTATTTTTACGCCCCAAAGGTACGATTTACCGGGCGTTATTCCAACCCGGAAAACGATCCCGAGGCACTTATTCAAAACTTTCCGCCGGAAATCCGTTAAAAGAAAATTTATTTTATTAATTTTAACGATGCTAAAATCCCTAACTTACCTACCATGAAAAAATTTTTCACTTTTTTGCAGCGCCGCGCTGCTGCTACTGCTTTCGACGACCGTCTCGGCGCAGCGGCCCGACGCCCGGACGTCGGTCTCCGACCTGTACGGCTTAAAAATCGAATCGGGCGACTCGCTGGTATTCTGTCGGACGATCCCGTTCCTGGCCGCCCCCGTTTCCAAACGGGAAAATACCGTCCGGCCCGCAACGGCGCCGACGAAACCATCCCGGTGGGATCGCCGGCTCGCACGTTGTATCTGCTCGGCATGATCAACGACGGCTGGGACAGCGGGCTGGCCCACTGGGGCGAGCATTTCGAACTGCGAGAAACCCGCGAAGACCAGGTGCAGATCGGCACTTCCATCGGCGAAATCGAAACCGCTACGCCGACGGCTCCTCCGACCGTATCCCGATGATCGTCGGCAGTACAATCTGGTTTTTCAACCAATGGAAAAATCCGTCGCACAACGCAGGACGGGTGATCCGCGAACCGTTCGCCCCGCGCCCCGAATACATGCAGGTGCTGCGCGATGCGCTGCAAGTGCGCGAAACCGGCGAATACATGGAAGCCGGCGACAGTTACCGCGCCTATTACCTGCCGGTTACGCCGCGCGAACTGCCGATCGAATCGATCGTCGTTCACAACAACACCGAAAAACGGGGGAGATCCTGATTTCGGGAATCACGCTGCAACTGCCCTGGGCGCGAAACCGACCGAACGGCTGACCGCATTCGGTAAACGTACCGTTATGAAAGGCGATCTGCAACCCGCTTTCGCGACCGACGACATTCCCGACTTCGGACCGAAACTCGAAGCCCTGTCGGACATCCTTTATACCAGTCTCGACGACCTGCCGAAAAGGTCGAACGAATCGACTCCCCGCAGGGGATTCAAGGGAACGGGCATCCGCTTCCTTTCCGATTCGGTCGAAGGGGACATGCTGTCGAACATCTGGGTGGCTAACCTGACCAACATCGACGAAAAATTCGACCCGGCGACCGGATGCTTTTATGAAACAGGTGTCGGATCTCCGTTTTACGGCGGCTACCAGGAATCGGAACCTGGGAGCCGATCGGCATCTACCGCGAGCCCTACCCCGTACCTCGGATCACTACGTGCGGCAGGCGCTGCGCTGCATCGACAACCCGCAACGGCTTACCAGCTACGTGGACTACTGCGACAAATGGCTCTATTTCTACCGGGCCGACCGCGATCCGCAGAACGGGACCGGACAACGGGCCGATCGACGTCTCCAAATATCCGAAAGACGCGCCCCGCACTGGGCGTTCGTGATGAACGGCCCCGCCGCGATCCCTTACGAGATCAACGAAATTCCGGAGACGAAGAGATGGAAGGACACTCCTCGACGATCGTCAGCCGCTGGTTCGCTCTGGAAGCAGCTCGGTAAACCGACCGGAGAGTGGCTCACCGAAACGCGCGCGACAGCGTCTACCGCAAAAGCCGCTGGCAATCGACCAAAGACGCCACCGACTTTTATCTGCTGGCTGCTCGACTATACCGGCCGCGACGTTGTGTACAGCGAGGGCGAATTCACCGGATGGGCGGCGAAATTCAGCAAGATCAGCCAGATCCCGAAAAACATGGATACCGAAACCGACCCGCGGAAAATCCGGGATAATTACGCCAACTGCGATATGTACGAAGTGTACGCCAGCTATACGTCGATGACGGCGCTGCTGTGCTCGGCCGAAATGGCCGAAGCGATGGGCGACACGGCGCTGGCAGAAAATGCAGGGCCTATGCGGAGCGCATCCGCGGCGGAATGCTGCGAATGCCGGCCGTCGGGCCGGATCACGACCGGATGTGGCGCGTAGCCCGCAACCCGTGCGTGCCGAGCCTGCAGGACTGCCTGGTACAGGCCTGGTTCTCGCTCTATCGCGAAGGGCTCGACCCGCAGCGGATGGACGAAGACCTAACGCCGATCACGCGTCACACGCTCAGACGCCAACTCAACCAACGCTACGGCGATACCCCGGTGCTCGGCATGGGATACGGTATCGGGTGGCTGACCCACTCGGCGCTGGTGCTCGACCAAAATGGACAATGCCGACGGCTGCTGGTCAGCACGCCCGCTACACGTACGACAAAAACATGAATTACGCAGACAGCACGCGCGGGATCGACTGGCGAAAAATGGATGTGGATCATCCCCGAAGGGGCGAACATCATGCCCGACGGCCGTTGGTACCGCATCTGCGACCCGGAGCAACGGAGCCAATCAGACCGGCCATGAACGCGCTGGAAATCTGTGCCGGCGTGACGACCGCGCGACGACCGGGTACGGCTGCTGCCGCGTATCCCGACCCGCTGAACGGACTGGAAGTAACCGGAGCCTTCGCGTGGATGACCCGCAGCGGCGACCGACTGGAGAGCGCCACGATCGACTACGCCTACCGGCGCGCGGCCAACGTTTCACGCCGGTGCGACAAAACCGGTGCCGCTGGACATCCGCTGGCCCCTATACCGGGGCAGGCTGAGGCCGACCGGATCGCCGTAAGCGGTACGCGCAAAAGGCGGGCCGACGTGCGGGTCGAACGCTCGCAGCTTTCACGGGCAGCAGCCGGCCTACCGGGTCTGATCGAAAATATAACCGGAACACAAAATTACGAAGTCGAAACGCCGGTTTGTAATTCGAATTTTCACTACAATGCCGGTGGCGCTCACGATGGGCGCCGGTATTTTTTTTCAATACGATAATCGCGCAGGACTGTCGGTCATCCGTCAAAAGACATTTGATATAACAATAAACATAATACTTTTATAACAATTAGGACAGCGGATAATAATTGGGAAAATCATCCTACACGGACATGCAAAGATCCGGTAACGATTGTAAACGAAAGAGAAGCAGAACTTATGCGCAGTCACCGGACAAACGCTTTTGCGAAAAACAATCTTTTAGATTAAAAATCGTTTATGACAAAAAAATTATTCGGAATTATATTTCTGATATTCCTTTTTGGGGGTTGTTCGAATATCTCAAAAAGAGGGAATCAAAGAAGATGGCCGCCCGTTCTGAAATGAAAATCTATCGAGATCGTTTCTGAACTATCGACGAAGGAAATTGACGGGAGTTCAGCATTTAACGTAGAAGAAATTTAGCGATTCCGTTTCATTTATAAGACTCAGTAGCGATACAGAAGCGACGATAGGAGCAATTGATCAGATTATCTTTCTGACAGCGTATTGATATTACGGGACGGATACACCTCCAAATCGGTAAAAGATGTTCTCCAAATCGGGACAGTTCGTACGCCTCTATCGGGAGTCACGGAAGAGGGGCCGGGCGAATACATAGAACCGACGTTTATGGAACTTTACGGTAATAAGATAGCCATACGATCAATTTATGCGTCGCATACAGTTTTATAATCTAGAGGAAAGTCAAATCGGTCAAATTTTTATAGCATGAAGTTCCATATTTTCAACGACAATCAATATCTTTTCAACTCGATAAGCTGCGATAACGACGAATTTAGATCGATCGTCAATTATTCTGTTTTCGAGACCGATTCTACCGGAACATTTACTTCCCGCGGATTTTACAGAAAAAAGAATACCTATCAAAGCCTGGTGAACAGACACAATTTTTTCCCGAAAAACAATATCGTTTATTACCGCCCGGTCTACAACGATACGATTTATTCGATTCACGAGAACGGAAGTATCCGGGTCGAGTTCGCCGTGAATTTCGGAGATCGTACCGTACCGAAAATACCGAACGGAAAACGGAAAAGAGATTTGAAAAAGCGCAGGACGGTACCAAATTTCTATTCATGAACGGCGATTTTTACCTGACAAAAGATTATCTTCACTTCAGTTATTCCAGAGCGCATCGTAAATTGATTGCATTTATTCCTTTCGACGGGGAAAATTGATATCCTTCGGTAAAAATACGGTTTTTTTTCCGCTGTTTTTGCCAATATAATCGGGTCGACCGAAGACGCATTTATCGGGTATATTCCTGATCATGGTTACCAATGACGTGGCGGCCTGAAAAGTCTTCTCCTTACGATTCACTCGTAAAACAATTCGCCGAGCAAGAACGGATTTGGGCTTATCCATGCAGAAAGAAGACAATCCGATTATTACATTCTTTTATCCGAAACAATTCTAATCCGTAAAATGAAGCGAGAATTTAACTCCCGATTCCCCTACCGGATAACGAAAGTTCCCCGGGTCGTACGACCCGGGGAAACTTTTCGTCCCGGCAATTTTTACAATCCGGCAGCGGTTTTCCGCCTATTCGAGCGGGCGAGTTCCACACGGCGGAATTCGATGGGGCCGCCTTCGCTCTGCAAGCCGATATAGCCCCTTTGTTATTCGACACGCCGGTAATCCGGTTCTGCAACTCGCCGTTGATATAAACCGTCACCGTACTATCGTCGCAGATCACCTCGGCGCTGTTCCACTCCCCGACCGGCTTTTCGTTCGATGCGTTCATTTTGGTCACGATCATCAGCGCGTCGAATCGGCCCGGTATTCGGCGCAATCGGCTCCGCCCGAATTGACAGGTCGCCGGCGCGGCCGTTCCACAACTGGCACTCGTAGCACCGGGCCAGATACCGTCCTGCTGGATGTTGACGAAAATCCCGCTGTTGGTCGCGCTGTCGGCCAGCGCCACTGGGCGTTCAGCTTATAATTCGAATAAGCTTTGTCGGTACGTACGTATCCGAACGGTCCGGACAGGGCGATCACGCTGTCGCGAACGACGAATTCCTGCGGATTCAACGTCGAATCCTGCATGTAAAGTACCCATCCGGTCAGATCCGTTCCGTTGAAGAGCCGGACGGAATCCGCCTTTTTTCTCCGTGCAGGAGAACAAGGCAAGCGCAGCGGCGACTGCGACAACGAGCCTGTTTTTTCATTTTCATTCATATTTCAGCTTTGCACGCAAAGCCGGGGTTATCGATTTTTATTCCACTGAAAAACTGCCTGCAGGCCGTCGTGCCCTCCGGCATCAAACGCACTTCGAAACGGTCGCCGCACTCGCCCTCTTCGTAATAAACCTGCACTTGCTGACCGTAACGCGTCTCATGTATAAAATTGATGTCCAGTCGCTTCATCTGTCCTTCGGTCAAAACGCTCCAGCGGCAACGTATCGATCATCCACTGGATATACTTCATCGTATTGGTATGTTGATTGAAGTCGACGTCGCTGTACCGCACCCGGCGGTCGTCGGCCAATTGTCCATCCACCCGCGCGATTTTCAGCGGTTTGCCGACGGGACACGGTTCGGAAATCAGCGCCCGGTTGTAATCCACGTTTTTCGCGCAGATCGAGCGGCAGACGGCTCTGCATGTCGATCATCGCCCAACAGGTCGACGCCGCGGCGATCCGGCGATCGTCGGCATCGTGCACCACAAAATTACGCGTAGTCATCAGCCGGCTGATCTCGCCTACCCACGTCCCGATCGTATAGCGCTCGTACTCTTCCGGAAAGCGGTACACTTCGACCGCCATGCGCGAAAGCACCCAGGTCATATTCTTCCGCTGCAGTTCCCTGACCCCGAACCCGATCTGATCGGCGTCTTCACCGGCGGCGTGCAGGATACAATCGCCCAGCGTAAAAATCGTGGCTTTTTTGGTCAGATCCACCTCGCGGCTGCACCTGATAGGAATATCGCGGATACGGGAATTCATTCATCGCACATCGGATCGTTTATCGGATTCATGGATTTTTCCCGACGAAGATACGAATTTGAAGGCGTTTCCAAAAATTTTTACGTATTTTTGTGGAGACGGGATACTACCGCCGGATAAAAGCCCGTTTGTTTTGTTGATATCCCGAATAGGGCTGTCCTGCTGAATAAGAACGATTGATTTTAATTTTTAAAACCGAAGAAAGATGAAGAAAAAGTGTTATTCATGGTTTCGCTGTTTGCCGTAGCCCTGTTCACGGTAGCGTTGGCGCAGGCCCCGCAGAGCGAAAAGCGACCAAAGCGAAAACCGAATGCTGCCAGAAAGCCAAATGCGCAAAGACCTGCGATGTAAAATGCGAGAACGCTTGCGGTGAAAATTGTGAGAAAGCCTGCGGATGTGCAGAAGGCGTCTGCAAAGAAGGATGTCAGGAAAATTGCAAAAAAGAGTGCTGCAAGAAGGAAGCCTGCAAAGAAGGAAACAAAGCTTGCTGCCACAGTAAAAAGCTTGTCCGGCCAGAAAATAACGAGTTTTTGTTACCGATAAAAAAGGGATGTCTTCTCCGACACCCCTTTTTTTATCGGTCTTCTCCGGCTATTGCAGCGGCACGATCGCCTCTTCGCAATGGGTCAGTTTCTCGACGCCGTTATCGGTTACCAGAAAACTGTTTTCGATGCCGACGGCCCGACCGACGGAATGACGAACTTCGGTTCGAGCGCGAAAACCATACCCGGAACCAGCGCTTCCTTCGACCGCGGCGCGAGTACGGGCGCTTCGTTGATCTCGATTCCGATCCCATGGCCGATAAATCCGGCCTGCTGGCGGTGTCCCATAAAATAATCGGACAGCCCTGCGTCGGCGGCGATCCGCACGGCCAGGTTGTAAAGATCGGCCGCCGGAACTCCCGGCGCCGCCGTCTGCTCGATCCGCCGTTGAATCTCCAACGCAGTGTCATGCGCTCTATAAGCCCGATCGGTCAGCTTTCCGACCGAAAAAAACACGGGTCATGTCGGTCATATAACCGGTGAAATTCCCGCCCATATCGACCATCACGCTGGTTCCGTCGGTCAACGGAGTACCGTTTCCGCCGACCGGAAGCGAGGCGTCCAGACCGGCCCTCCCGCCGAGCGCGAAATCGTACGGCGACGGCGCATCGGCATTGTCCCCGGCCAGCAGACTCCCCATGAAGATCTCCATGCTCTGCCCGAAAATCCGGAAAATACCGAGCGACCCGAGCCGGCGGCTTTCGCGCTCGATCTCGATCGACAGTTCGGTGTCGGTCATACCGGGACGGTAAAGCGACGGAATCCGCTCGTAAAGCCGGGCATGTAGCACGCCCGAACGCATGATCCGGCCGATCTCGTAAATGGTCTTGATGCTCCGCACCCCGCGCAGCAACTGCGTTCCGTTGCAAACGACGCGAGGATCGAAGATCTTTTCGTAGCGCCGATACTCGTTGTAGGAAATGGAATCGGTTTCGAGGAACAGCTTCGCGGGCATCGGGATTCCCCGCTGCTGCAAATGGCCGGCGATCTCCTCCGGTTTGCGGATATAGACCACGTTACCGCCTTTCAGCCCGACCGGGCGGCGGACGAAAAAAAAGCGGATCGCCCTCGAGACGCACATAGGCCGCCCCGCTGAAAATTCTTCCCGATACGTAAAACAGGTTCACATTGGTCGTTATCAGGATCGCGTCGCCCCCTTCCCGTGCCAACGCCTGCTGCAAAGCGTTCCAACGCTTGCGCAGTTCCTGAATCATCTGTTCGTTATACATATAAAGCGATTATTAGCGTGTCGATGGTCTGTCGAAAAACGGATTTTTGGAAGATGCGCTGAGCGGAATGGCGTAGACTGCGTGGCAGTCGGTCAGCAGGCCGATCCGCCGTGCGGCGAATCCTACCGAGAACATCACCCGGCTGTCGACCCGCAGATCGGCGGCCTTGGCCGTCATCGAACCGATCGCGATCCCCAGGTCGGTCATATTGATCGCACAAGGGACGTCCGGATGCTCGTTTTTCGCAACGCAAGTCGGTAACCGCAATAGCCGCAGTTCAGCGACATCACCGAACTGCGGGAGCCGACCAGAATCACGGCGTCGGCCTGTCGGATGTTCTCCGCATCGCGCAGAAAAATTTCATCCCGGTCGCGGCCGATGCGTCGCGAACGGCCCCGGCCAGTTCGGCGATCGTTTCCCCGGTAACCGTTACGATCTCGATAATATCGATCCCTTGCCTTTAGGGGCCGTCCGCCCGGCGATCATGATCTGCCTGGCGTCGCCGCCATCTCTCTTCGCGGCGGCACTCCCTTTCGTCGATAACCATACTTTTATTGTTTTATGTCATTGCTTACCGGATAATTCCCCGTATACGCCCTCGGTCAGCCGGAAAATACTCCATTGTTCCATCCGAACCGCTCCGAGCGACTCGTAAAACGCAATCGCAGGAGCGTTCCAGTTCAACGCCACCCACTCCATCCGGCGACACTTCCTCCGGGCGGCCAATCCGACCAGGTGCAGGAACAACGTTTTGCCGTACCCCTTTCCCCGGAACTCCCTGTCTACGAAAATATCCTCCAGGTAAAGTCCCCTCTGACCGCGAACGTGGAAAAATTGTGAAAAAGAGAGCGAACCCGACCGGCCGGCCGGCCACCTCGCCCAGAATCACCTCGGCCTGCCGTTCCGGAACACCGAACGGCGCAACGCCTCTTCGGACGTATCGACTTCGTGTTCGAGCTTCTCGTACTCCGCCATCTTACGGATAAACCGGTAGACGACCGGAGCATCCTCTTCCGTGGCGAAACGAACGGTCATCGGTTCATTCATCGTATGCATCGTTTTTTGGTTTCGTTCCTCCTCCCTTTTCCGCGGCATAAACCCTCCCAGGATCAATACCGCTCCTGCCAGCGCCACGACCGTCACTGTTTCGCAGAACGAGCGCCGAACTAGCAAGCGCGACCAAAGGTACGAAATAAATGTAATTATTGGTACGCACCGTACCGAGACGTTTGACGGCCATGTTCCAGATTACAAAGCAGAACAACGAAGCGACCAGCCCCAGGAACAGCAGGTTTCCCCCACACCGCGGGTCGCAGCAACAGTTCCGCATCGAGTCGCAGCGGCGTGAAAAAAACACCGGCAACAAAGTCGCCAGACCGTAAAAACACTTTGCGGGTAATTTCCAACGTCGTATAACGCCGGTCTATTTTTTCAATACGATGTTGTAAAACGCCCACATCAACGCGGCCGTCAGCGTCAGCAGTCGCCCCACGGGCGAATCTGCAAGATAAATTGCCATTGTAAACCACCAGCGCCACTCCGCCAACGCCACCAACATCCCCAGCACGACCGGCCGGTTGAACGGTTCCGTCCGCCGGAAGAACAGACGGGACAACAGAACGGTCATGATCGGGGAAGTCGTCAGCAACAACGCGACATTCGACACCAGCGTGATCTGTAGCGCCATGTTCTCGGTCAGAAAATACATCGATCCGCCGGTAATCCCCGCCGCGGCGAACATCAGTTCGTCTTTGAACCGCACCGGGCGTTCGTTTCGCGGACAGACCGTCCTCAAAACCGCGTAAGCGATCAGAAAGCGCAGGAACATGATCGCAGCGGGAGACAATCCTTCGGTCAACAACACCTTCGTCGAAACGAATGTCGTACCCCAGATCACGACCGCCGCGATGGCCAGCCCCATGATAAAATCCCGCGCCGCGTTCCCGCATACTCCTTCCGGATTGATTTTGCGGGACAAAAGTACCAAAAAATCCGATGCGTTTTTAGAATCGGATTAAATTTCACCGTTCCGCAACCGCTCCCGCCGATCGTTCGGCGGCGACCGCCGGCGTCAGTCGAAGAAAATCCCGCTGAGCGAAGCGTTCGTCCCGCGCACCTGATCGACCCGCAACCGCACCGGACGGTCGAGTTGCAGGATCACGTAACGCCCCTCGCCGTAATTTTCCACGAACCGAACGGGCATCAGCAACCGCTTGTCTTTCAAATCGAAAACCTCGATAGCCGAGCGCCTCCTTCTCGTTCCCAATCGACGAAATAGAGGCGCCACGCGGTAAGGACAATTCCGGTTGTTATATAAGTCGAACGTCATCGTCTGATTGCACGGAAGCGGATCGAGCGTCACGGCGGCCCCTGAGCCGGCGGAACGGATCGCCGCTGCGGTCGGACGCCAGCGCCCGCGGATCGTCGGTCTCCGACGCGATCAGGCGGGCGCCGATCTTGGCGGATACGACCGAATCGGTAAAATCGGGCAGGTTGACGCGATCGTTCCCCGCCCCGTCGTAACTGCACAGGATATACCCCGGCTACCGTACTTTCCTTCCAGTCGCCGCGCGTCAGCGAATCTTGTACGACGGGGTTGCGAGCAGGCGTACGAAAACGCTTCCTGCGGAACAGGCTGCAACGCGCCGTCGTATTCGACCCGCAGCCGGTAATCCCCGGCGACTATCCCTTCGTAATAGACGAAATCATCGTCCTGACGCGCGGCAGGCGGCATCTCTTTCCCATCGAACGAGACCCGCCGGACGACGCGGCCCGTTTTCGGAATACCGACGGCTGCGACCGTCCGTCGGGGAACCGTAATACGCCCCTTACCGGTCTTTATATCGAAAGCCACTCGGATCGTTCCGTGCAGCGTCGGGACGCAGCCTTCGACCGAAGCGACCCTGCTCCGACAAATGCGCGGGCGATCAAAAATCGCCCGAATCCCGGCAGAACCGGTTTCACACCGAGGATCTCTTCGGTCAACCACTTGGTCACTCCGGCGCTCCACGGATGCGTGAAACTCGTGTAACCGCACTGATTATTGACCGGAGCGCCGTTCGGGGCGAGCGCATCGTTCCACGACGGTCGATAAACCTCGAAAAAAGTCGTTCCGCCGTAACGCACTGTCCTCCCCAGCAATCGTCGATCGTAGTCAACGCTTCGGGGATAACGTCCCATCCGCGCCATAGCCTGGATCACGAAATACTGATTGAACGGCGAATACGACAACCGCTGCTGACGATCCGTAAAGCCGTCCGCCACAATCCCCGTCGTTCGCCGGAGTTCGTAAAACCGGCATTCACGGCGTCCGAAGCCGCAAAAAATACCGAACGAGTCGTACCAACCGCCCGCATCGCGCAACTCCCGGCTCTTTTCGTCGACATAAGCGCCTTGCCGCCAGGTCGGAACGGCCGCAGGCATCCATCGCCGCGGCGAACTCGTTCCATGCCGGATCGACAACATCTTATAAGTATTCTGCGATTCGTCGCAATTCGGGTTCTCGAACCCGGCGCCGAGCCGTTCGTCCCAACCGTGAAAACTGCAGGTCGGGATTCGTCCTGTAGTGGGCATAAGCGACATCCAGCTTTTGCAGGCGTTGTCGGTCAGGCTGTCGAGCGTCTGCCTGTCGCCCGTATAATTATAGTAATCGATCAGGCTCAACACCCAGTAAAGCGAATAACCGGCGATGCCGTTGAACTGCGTCGAGGTATAATACAAGTTCTGTTTCACGAAGTCGTAATTGCCGAACGCCACCATCGAAGCGGCCTGCGACGGATGGGCGTCGCCGGGCCCACGAATGACGGTCGCTGCGCTCCATCAGGATCGCCCCGAAATACTCTTTCAGCAGGTTCAGCTTGACGGTATAGGCGCCCGTGTACCAGATCCGGGTCAGCGTCGGATCGCTACAACGGAAACTGCCTTCGTAATTGGCAGGTTTTGGTCTGGCAAACCAATCGGACGGCGGAAATCGTGGCCGGGCGGCGGAGCGACCGGACGTGAATCCAACCGTAGCGCACCCCTTCGTAAAGTTCCGTATTCAGTTCCAGCCGGTAAGTATTGCCGTAACGCACCGGTACGGCCGTCTTGTGCGGATGCTGCGCGCCGGCATTCAATACGGCCGGTTCGGTATATTCGCTGATGCTCATTTCGACCCCCCCCGTCCAGGTCGTCCGAATCGAACTCCAGCCAGCCGGCGCTGACCCGGCCGAAGTCGAACATCAGGTCGCACGGGCCGTCGACCCGGATCGCCGCCGTCTTTTTCCCCGATCCGTTTCACGTTCTCCGGCCGGTCGATCCCGACCGAAACGGAGTGAGCAGATAGGATTCGAGACCGTCGGAAGCACGGGGGTCTCGTCCAGCGGTAAGCAACCAGCGGATCGGGCGACTCAGGCACCGGTTTCGGACAAAAACGCCGCTCACGGGCGGATACAGGCCGGTTATCTTTTGTTCGGTGGAAAACGGGACATTCCGGCCTGCGACGGTCGAGGCGAAAAAATATCGCCGTGAAAATAAAAAAAAGCGGATAATCTCATGATCGGGTTAATTTTTTAGGCATACGATACAAATATAAGAATCAACGGGTAATTCGCAAAACGCGTCCCTGAAACCCCGCGGCGCAGAGGGCCCGAATCCGAACGGGCGGCCCCTTGGCAGGTATAATTCTTGCCTTATTCGGGGATATCGCGGGGAAACTTCGTCCGTGGAACGGCAGAGACGTTCTCTGAAAACAACGTTATCAATCCGATTAAAAAATTCACTTTCCAACATTTTATAAAATACTAAATTTTAACGTTATGAACAATTCGAACAAACAACGGGCCGACATCGAAACTCCGGTCTACGGCTCCCAGAAAATGAGAACGTCAGCTCCTACGGAAAAGATTCCGATGCAACCCACCGCTCTGAAATCGCCTACCAGATGGTGAAGGATGAAACGTTCCCGCAGACGCAGCCGCGACTGAACCTCGCCACATTCGTAAACGACCTACATGGACGATTACGCCACCAAGTTGATGAACGAATCGATCGACGTGAACTACATCGACGAAACGGAATATCCGCGCGTAGCCGTCATGGCCGCCCGTTGCGTCAACATCATGGCCAACCTGTGGAATTCGCCCGAACAGGCGCAGTGGAAAGCCGGCGCGCTGGCGATCGGCTCGTCCGGAAGCTTGTATGCTGGGCGGCGTAGCCGCTTTGGCTGCGCTGGCGTGCGAAACGCAAAGCGCAGGGCAAACCGTACGACAAACCGAACTTCGTCATTTCGACCGGTTTCCAGGTCGTATGGGAAAAATTCGGTCAGTTGTGGCAAATCGAAATGCGTACCGTGCCCCTGAGCCTGGAAAAACGACGCTCGATCCGAAAGACGCGCTGGCTATGTGCGATGAAAATACGATTCTGCATAGTTCCTGTATCCCGGGCGTGACTTGGACCGGCCTGAACGACGACGTCGAAGCGCTGGACAAAGCCCTGGACGAATACAACGCCAAAACCGGATACGATATTCCGATCCACGTGGACGCCGCCACCGGCGGTTACATCCCTACCGTTCCTCGAACCCGAGAAAAAAATGGGACTTCCGCCTGAAATGGGTGCTGTCGATCAGTACTCAGGACATAAGTTCGGTCTGGTTTATCCGGGCCTGGGCCGGGTCGTATGGAAAGACAAAAAATACCTGCCCGACGAAATGGCATTCAGCGTGAACTACCTGGGAGCCAACATCACGCAGGTCGGCCTGAACTTCTCGCGCCCGGCGGCACAGATCCTCGGACAATACTATCAGTTCATCCGTCTGGGGTTTCGAAGGCTACAAAGAGGTACAGACCAACAGCATGGAGATCGCCCGC
>VOFG01003070.1_pt1 | contig 41818 bp, 69 predicted proteins | sample 5384171 | NCBI WGS metagenome assembly VOFG01 (sample SAMN12384726, study PRJNA508395) | human gut metagenome | isolation source: healthy gut F | host: Homo sapiens
GTGCGCCGCGTGCAGCTTTTGGACGCATCGGTCAGATGTCGGTCGACTTCGAGGCACCCAAACGCACAAACGTGCTCGATGCGCTCTGCGAAATTAACGCCGAGAAAATCGCCGATGCAAAAACCGGCTATTCCGTGCAATTCGAGCCGCGAACGCATGCGCTGTTCATGAACCTGGCTGTTCTTATTGGCGCCCGCTATGCGCGCAAATGGTTCTTGCCCCGCCCATTCGCGCCGCGTGCACGGTAGTTAGCTTCCTGCCGTTCTTGCGCGCCGCGCTGTTCGAGCTGTCGCGCTCGCGCCTTACCGTACCCGTGCTCGACGCATCGGCAATTGGCATTTCGTTCGTGAAACGCGATTTCGACACGGCATCGCAAACCATGTTCCTGCTGAATGTGGGCGAGCTGCTCGAAGATTACACGCGCACCATGAGCGAAAACGAGCTCATCAATTCACTTCTCGATGTGCCCGACAAGGCGCAAAAAAGTGATTGGTGACACCGAAACCAACGTTCCGGCAAGCGAGCTTATGCCTGGCGATTTGGTAGCCGTGCGCACTGGCATGTCTATTTGCATCGATGGCGTGGTGGAACATGGCTGCGCCATGGTAAACCAAGCCACCCTGACAGAGCCACTCGCGGTCGGAGCGCACCGTTGGCGATGATGTGTTCGCTGGCACCGTCGTCGAAGATGGCGAAATCTTGAGTGCGCGTGCGCGCCAATACGTCGCAAACCAAGCTCAGGTCCATCGTTTCGCTCGTCGAAGCCGCCGATTCACTGAAATCGGAAGGCCAGTCGCGCATGGAAAACCTGGCGAACAAAGATTGTGCCTGGAACTTCCTGCTCGCGGGACTTGTGGCTTTCTACGCGCAGCCTTGTGAAAACGTCGGCTGCGCTTATGGTTGACTACTCATGCGCGCTGAAGCTCACGGGCTCTATCGCCGTAATGACTGCCATGAGCAATGCTGCCAAAGCCGGCGTCATGGTCAAAGGCGCGAAATACTTTCAAGCATTCGCCAAAGCGGACACCATCATATTCGATAAGACGGGCACGCTCACCGAGGCGCAGCCGAAACTCGCGCGCGTCATTCCCACCGACGGGTGGAGCGAAGATGAGATCCTGCGCTTTGCGGCATGCTTGGAGTGAGCATTTCCCACCCGTTGCCTGCGCCGTGGTTGCCGCCGCCCAAGAACGCGGGCTCGAGCATCGCGAGCGCCATGCGGCCGTGGAGTACATCGTCGCACATGGCATCGCTTCGGCACTTGACGGCAAACGCGCCGTCATCGGATCGGCGCACTTCGTATTCGAAGACGAACACGCGCATTTGGACCCCGAAACTCTTTCTCGCGTCGAGGGCTGAAATGGAAGGCCTTTCGCCTTTGTTTTGGCCGTCGATGGCGAGGTCGTAGGCGTATTGGGAAATTGAAGACCCCTAAAACCCGGCGTGAAAGAACCATTGCCGAACTTCGCAATTTAGGATTCAAGCATATCGTCATGCTCACGGGCGATTCCGAACGCACCGCCGCGCGCATCGCTTCTGAGGCGGGCATCGACGAATTCCAGGCCGACTTGCTACCTGAAGATAAGTTCGCCTACGTCGACCGCATCAAGAGCGAAGGGCGTTGCGTCGCCATGGTCGGAGACGGCGTAAACGATTCGCCGACGCTTGGCCGTGCGCCGACGTGGGCCTCGCCATGGTGGCGGCAGCGATATCGCCAAGGAAGTTGCCGACATCATTTTGTCCGATACCGATCTGCAAGCCGTCGTTCGCCTGCGCACAACGAGCCAAGGCCTGGTCAGCAGGCTCAACGGGTCATACAGCAAAGGTCATGATTACCAATTCCGCCTTGCTAGCGCTCGGCATCGCTGGCATCATCACACCGCAAACTTCGTCGCTTTTTGCACAATGCTTCAACGATTTTGTTCAGCCTCAACAACACCAAGGCTTATTTGCCACCAAAGAAAGCCTAAGCAACACAATGGGCGCCTAACGGACGCCCATTATTTTCACAGTAATAGTTTCTTTTTAATACCAGATGCTATTTTGATATTAGATTACTAAACATATGCGGTATTTAATAGAAACCTAATTTTTATTTTACGTATAATGTATTAAATGAAACCTGCAACCATTTAGTGATTACATCCGCAATCATGGTCATGCGCATGGCCATGTTCCCCATGATGATCATGCCCACAACCGCAATCGTGGCTCTGGCCAACCTCTTGCGTCGCAACGGCGCCATTCTGCGCAAGCGCCGCAGCCACGGCGGCCTCTTCCGCCGTCGTTACAACCTCATAAGGCCACGAGGACAAACCGGGGGTGTTGTAAACATTCACATAGCCGAGCGATTCCATATGCTCGCACGCACGAGCCGATCGCTCGCCAGCATTCGAATAGAGCACGATGACCGAAGCGTCGTCGGAAAGCTCCATGCCTTTACCATTCGCGATAGCGTCGAGGCCCTCGCTCGCCGAGCGCCTCATCGAACAAGCAATCGACGATATCGTCAACCGACATATTGCCAGCACCAGGAATGTGGCCCGCATCGAATTCCTCTTCGTCGCGCACGTCGACCAACAGCATATACGGGTCATTGGCGAGCATTTCCTGCAGTTCTGCGTGATCCAAGTTCCATAGCAAGCCCTTCGTTATAAATTGTTTTCACGGCCTGGGCCGTGTTATAATACGGTCAGATGGCAGCGCCCGCCGAACTAACACACTTTCCAGGGGAGTTAGCTACGGGTGATGCTTTCGTTTATGTTGGGCCGGTCTTACGACCGGCTTTTTCATTCCTAGGCACCATTTTCTTTTCTCGTTTCTTCCTGCTTTGGATTCGCTCAGCACTATCGAAAATAAATCCAATAATTGAGCACCATGCCGCAACGGCCATCACAATATCCATGGCGGTAACTCCTATCAAAATCGAAGGGGAGCATCACCCGCAGGAATCGGCGAGAGCACTACCGCATCATATTGTATCATCGAACACACGTTCGAATATTATGAAGATTACCCAAGTTCTACGAAACGAATTTCTTTCACGGCGCCATTCTCGATGGCGATTTTCAAGCTGCCGTTTCGAGCCACCGCGCGGACGCGTTACCGAGCCGGGACACAGCACCACATCGGCGGAAGAAGCGGCCAAACCGCGCACCGGCAATTCCGGCATTGGTATGCCATGAATCGCCACCTGCGGCACAGGGGTCACCAGGCTTCAATACATTTGTGCGGCCCGACAGAATCGCGCGCGCAAATCCGTTGGCGTATGCGTCACGAGGAAACGCACTCCGCCAATACCGGAGTCGCCACAGTTCCGACCGATTCGCCATATTCGGGATAGTCGTTATTGCCCAGCACGGCACATACCGGCGCAAGCCCACCAAGCTCGAGCATTATTCCTGGACCGCAAATGTCGCCCGCATGAATGATGAAGTCGCAGTCGGCCAGTTCCGCATACGCGTCTTCTGGAAGTCGTCCATGCGTATCAGAAAGCACGCCAACAAGAAGCTGTGACACGCAACCCCCTTCTTTCAACACCGAAGAAACCCTATTCGCACCAAGGTCAGCGAGCAAGGGTTTTAGGCGAGCAGATTGGCTTGAAGGCGAGCTGCCGCGTAGCAGCGCTACGCAAAGCGAAGCCTGAAAGCCAAGATGCCGCATAAACCCGGCGCAGCGTCGAGCAGTTGCGCCGTTCGGCAGAACGGCGCAACCAATTATTTATGATACGGCTCGCCACGCGAGATTTTGAATGCCCGATAGATTTGCTCGAGCAGCACCACGCGTGCCAGATTATGGGGAAGCGTGATTTGCCGAAAGACATGCTTTCGTCGGCAGCGTCGTGCACGCCTTTGGCTCACGCCGCCGGAACCGCCCACGATGAACGAAATCTCGCTCACGCCAGAAAGCGCCAACGCATCGACGCGCGCCGCAATACCTTCGCTCGAAAGCTGTCTTCCGCCCACATCGAGCAGAATGACATGCGAATGCTCGGGCAGCTTCTCCAGAATAGAGCGGCCCTCCTTCGTGCGCGCGCGCGCCTCTTCCCCGCCGACTTTCGCCGGATCGCAATCGGGCACCTCGTCGACGCGCACCTTCGCATAGCCTTTTAAGGCGCTTCAGGTACTCGTCGCATGCCTCCTTCCAGAATCGCTCTTTCAACTTCCTACGGCAACGACCTGGATTTTCATTGGCCCTCCTTTCCCTTAATACGATTTAGGCGCCACCACGACGGCGACGCCTAAGCGGGATTCGTTAATTTGATTGTAGCGTGAAAGCCCGAGCGCTTCTCAACGGCGCATTTCCAGCCGCAAACGGCATCTCGAAGAGAAACCCCGAGGCTAGCTTTGCCGAGCCACGATACACGAAAAACAACGGCAGCGCGACCTTTGGGGACTCTTTGCGCCAAGCCGAGGGTCGGAAGCTTGTTTATTCACCCACTACAGCGAATCGCGAAGCGCCTTCAGTTTCGCAACCATCGCCGCCCAAACGCTCAGCGACCGTGTTCTTCACGGCCGTTTTCGGCGACTCGTCCAAATGAAACTCATGGGCATTCACCACCACCGCTCGACTGAAGCCGTTCGCGCTCATGCGATCGACGCCGCCGCCGAATACGGTGTTCTGAATGGCCGCGTCGCTCGACACCACCATGGTCTCAATGCCTCCGGGCGCGCGCATCCCGCGAGCTTCTCGATCACCTTATCGGCGGAATCGCCCGCACGCGAGAACATAATGCGTACACCAGCGATTTTTTCAAAGCTGCCATCGGGTATTCGTTGTCAGCCCCATCGAACACGATAATCGCTTCGAAGTCGCGGCCAGCGTACATCACCACATCGTCAATGAGCGCTTCGCGAGCGCGATTGAACGAATCGGTATCGTAATCGGGTTCGGGCCGGGGTTGCGCATGTCGCGATAACGCGGAACCGCTGCGCAGCACGTTGCCAACCATCGACGAGCAATAATTTCCTGCGTTGCTTTGCCATTGCGAACAGGCGCCCCGCTATTCGCCTTCGGCGGCGCGAACGGTGGTCTGGCGCATCCACTCATACATGACCGCCGTGCACGCCTGGGCAACGTTGAGGACCAACATGGCCTGCCTGCGGCAGTTTTACCAGGAAGTCGCACTTCTCCGAGCGTGAGACGAGCAAGACCTTCGGCCTCATTGCCCATTACAAGCGCGATTTTGCCATAGAGCGGGCTTCCTATACCGTATGCTTGAGCTTTCGCGCTCGCGCCAGCAACCCAGAAAAGCTCTTCAGGCGGTCAATCGCCGAAGCAAGGTTTGGTCGCCTGGGCGCAGCGCACATGGTTAATGGCGCCCGCCGAGCTTTTATAGGTAGCCGCGGTCACGCTCGCCGAGCGTTTGCCGGAATAATGAGGCCGCTCGCGCCAATCACGCGTCAACCGAACGCGATGGCGCCAAGGTTGCCCGCACGGTAATGTGATCGAGCAGCACCAGAGCGCGGCGCCGTTGTTCTTTTTCGGCATCACGCTCGGCAATTTTCAGAATGTCGGTGACGCTGGAGTACTGGTACGGCTCGCATGCGCCATAACGCCCCGATGGCTGCCGCGCCTGCTGCGTTCGTCGAGCACCTGCGAGGCACGGTTTTCACGGGCACGTCGTACTGGCTTTGCCTTGGTGCAAAATGTCTTTGATTTTGGCTATCTTGCTGAACGTTGTCGGCCATACACGGAAATGAGCGGCATTTGCGCGCGCAACGCCTCAATGACCGGGCGTTTTCTTCAATAAGTCTGCCACGTGGGCTTTTCATGTGCATTAAGCACTCAGTCGTTTTCGCTCCGGCGGTGCGGTCCTGTCCACGACCACGCCGGCTACCGTTCGCTTCGCTCACTATGCGCCCGCCTGGCCGCATTTCATATTGAGAAGAAATGCCCATATGAACGCAGATGGTCACAAACAGGGCCGCGCCGCCGGAGCCGAAAACGACGAAGCGACCCAACCCTTTGGTTATTTCACCTTGACGCGGGCGCCGGCGGCGGTGTCTTCCACCACCAGGCCAAGCTCGCCCAAAAGCATCACGAATGGCATCGGCCACGGCCCAGTTCGCGCGCGCTTCCAGCACGAGCGGCAATAAGGGCTTCGGCAGCCTCGGCCGTGTCGTCGCCGGCGTAACCAGCGCGCCCAGCAGCAAAGCGCGATGATTTCGACAGGCAGCTCCGCCTCCTGCTCGGGGAGTTCGATACCCAAAACGTCCATAGAACGCTTTCGATGAACTCGGCAGCCGCAACTACCACCTCGGCATTAACCGCACCGTCGGCGGCATCGAGGTACGAGTTCGCTTCGGTGATGAAGCTGAAGAATGCGCCCAGGGCACCTGCGGTGTTGAAGTCGTCATCCATGCAGGCCTTGAACTCGGCATTAGCCGCCGCAACAGCGTCGGCGAGTTTTTGAGCCAATGCGGCATCGGGCTCGCCGTCGCGTAGGCCGCAGCCCAACGCAGGTTCTGAGCCGTGCCCGCAATACGGGCCAGCGAGCTTTCCGCGCCTTCCAGGCGCTCGAAGCTGAAATCGAGCGGGCTGCGATAATGCGTTTGCAGCATGAGCAGGCGAAGCGCTGCCGCCGAATGTTTCTCGAGCACTTCTTCAAGCGTGAAGAAATTGCCGAGCGACTTCGACATCTTCTCGCCGTTCACCAACAGCATGCCCGTATGCATCCACGTGTTCGAAAAGCCCTGGTGCCATGCGCACGTTGCCTGCGCGCATTCGTTTTCGTGGTGAGGGAACGCAAGGTCGCTGCCGCCGCCATGAATGTCGATGGGCACACCCAGGTAGCGATGCACCATGGCAGCGCATTCGGTATGCCAGCCAGGCGGCCTTCGCCCCAGGGGCTTTTCCAGCTGGGTTCACCCGGTTTAGCGGCCTTCCACAAGGCGAAGTCGAGCGGGTCGCGCTTGATTTCATTTTCCTCAATGCGCGCGCCCACCATGAGGTCGTCGATATTGCGTCAGACACTTCACCATAGGTCCTCGTCGCTGCGCACCGAGAAATACACGTCTCCGTTCTCGACCGCATAGGCATGGCCCTGCTCAATGAGCGTTTTGATCATGGCGATCATGGGACCGATTTTTTGGTAGCGCGGGCGCACATCGGGGTCCATCACGTTCGCGCGACGCATGACGTCGATGAACTTGTTCGAAAATTCCGTGGCCACCTCGGCGGCTGTGCGACCCTGCTCGTTGGCTCGATTGATAATCTTGTCATCAACGTCGGTCGATTCTGGGCAAACGTCACTTCGTAACCGCTCGCGATGAGCCAGCGGCGAATAACGTCGAAACTGATGAACGTGCGGGCATTGCCGATGTGGATATTGTCATACACCGTGGGGCCGCACACATACATGCGCACCTTGCCCGGCCTCGATAGGCTCGAACTCTGCCTTTTATGGGTTTGGGAGCTGTAGATTTGCACGATTCCTCCTGGTTATTCTGAGTCCGACGCAACGTCGGGAGTGGTTTTCGCGGGGCCTCGATAGTTTTGCCTTGCGCCTGGGCCGCAAGCAGCGTTTCCAGGCGAGCAACACGCGCCTGGAGTTCGACGACGTCGGCAGTCGTGGGGTCGGGCAGGCATTCGCGACGAGCGGCGGCGTCTTTTTCTTCCTGCTGCACGAGTTTGCCGTTGCGCACCACAACGCGCGCGGGAACGCCGACCACGGTGCAATTTCAGGCACGTCCTCGACGACAACCGCGCCGCCACCGACCTTCGAATTGTCGTGAATGGTGATACTGCCAAGAACCGCCGCGTTCACGCCCACCATAACGTTATTGCCGAGCGTGGGGTGGCGCTTGCCGCTTTCTTTGCCCGTGCCGCCGAGCGTGACGCCCTGATACAGTGTGACGTCATCGCCGATTTCGCACGTTTCGCCGATAATCACGCCCATGGCGTGGTCGATGAAGAAAACGACGGCCGATTTTTTTTTCGCGGCGGGTGAATTTCCACGCCCGTCATAAAACGGTGAACTGGCTCGAAATGCGCGCCAAACTTTTCAGGCCATGGTTCCACAGCCAATGCTCAACAACATGGCTCCAACGAGCATGCAGGCCCGGATACGTGAGCCAAATGATGAATTTACTTTTGCGCGGCAGGGTCGAGACGCTTAACGTTGTTCACGTCTTCGGCGATGGTTTTAAAGATATTCACAATAGGTTCCTTCGATGTTGGGAGCAAATGCGGTTACGGAAGTGCCCCTAGCAACATCGTTTCGAAAGAAAACAAGGCCACGGCCTGAGCCGAAATGCCCCCTCGCGACCCTCGAAGCCCAAATGCTCAGTGGTGGTGGCCTTTACGCCCACCTGGTCGACGTCGATGCCCATAGCATGGGCCAAGTTCTCGCGCATTTGATCGCGGAAAGGTGAGAGCTTGGGGGCCTGCGCCGAAATTACGCTATCGACATCGACGATATCGAAACCGAGTTCGCGCACGTGGTTCGCAACGCACGACAACAGCACCATGGAATCGGCGCCCGCATACGCCGGGTCGGTATCGGGGAACAGTTTGCCGATATCGCCTGCACGCGCAGCACCGAGCAGCGCGTCGGAGATGGCATGCGCAAGCACGTCGGCATCGGAGTGCCCCAAAAGCCCCTGATGATGCGGAATGTCGACACCACCCAGAATAAGCTTGCGGCCTTGCGCGAATGCGTGCACATCGAAACCGAGGCCCACGCGCATATTCATAGCGTTCGTCACGAGTAATCCCTTCGTCTTAGACGAAATCGTAATGTTCGAACGATTATAGCCCACTTCAGCGCAACGAAGTTTGTGGCGGGCGCAAGAAGGAAAACCCCTTCCGATGAGCATAAGATGAGGCAGCTTGGTAGAATGAAAGCGTCTTGGGCTTCTCTACTCGCGCCCCATGTGGCGCTTGGAGCGAGAAGCCTATCCTTCCAGGGCCGTGCGCCCTATAAAAAAAAAATGGGGCAGGGAACTTGCCCCTGCCCCATTTCGGCTGATTCACTAGTCGGGCTGAACCCCCAGACTCATGTTCAACATGGCGTAATCTTCTGGAACGGTAAGCTTGATGTTGCTGCGCTTGCCTTCCACCACGAGCACCCTTGCCGCCCAATCGTTCGATGAGCGACGAGTCATCGGTGCCTACGAAGCCTTCCGAGAGCGCCGACGCGTGCGCGCGACGATACACGCCCGCACGGAACACCTGCGGCGTTTGCGCGTTCCAGAACACGCGGCGGTCGGGGGTTCCCACAATGCAACCATTTTCGACCACTTTGAGCGTGTCGATCGAAGGCGTGGCGACAATCGCGCCATCGGCGTCGAGCGTGCCTTTGAGCGTGTTGATGGTATGCGCGATAAGCTCTGGGGCAATGAGCGGGCGGGCGCCATCGTGCAGCACCACGTACTCATATTCCTCCGACGCGTATTCCAGACCTGAGAACGCGCTTTCCTGACGCGTGGCGCCCGCCGGGCCATCGTGATAGGCGTCACAAACGGTACGGGTCAATGGCGCAACTGCGATATTCCGCAATGCGTTCTTCAGGACACACCACCACGATTTCGCCCACATCTTCAACCGCATCGAACGCCGCAATCGACCAGGTGAGCATGGGACGTCCAGAAATCTCGACGAGCTGCTTGCCACCCTCGTGACCGAAACGCTCGCCCGAGCCGCCCGCCAAAATAATGGCAGCCGTCTTCGGGCTCTTCGACACCTTGCCCGAAAAATGCACCGTTCTCGCGCCAGTTTCGCTCAAATCGAGACGCGCCGCCGCATCTTCGGCGACTTCAACAAGCGCCGTAGGCACAAACACCGGGTCGATAACTCCAAACTCGGCTGCACCTCCCACGGTTCTCACATTCTCCGGTGCGCTCATGGGCTCCCCCTTTCATGGCCTCAACAACAAGGGGGGCGCCCACAGACGCCCCTCGCATGGCGCCACCGCGAAGGCCGCGCCTATGGTTCGTTAATCAGCCGCGCCGTCGCTCGACACGCCGCCACCGTGGCTTGGCGCCCCGGCATGCGACAAATCGAACTGCGGCAGCAACGATTCTGCTTCGTGTGCAATGCTATCACGTTTTCGCGGCGCGGGAATCGCTCCTGTGCCAGGCAAAAAGTTAGCTCGCCATCTTTCACATCGACATCAATAACCGAGCCTGCATGCCACGTACCGGCAAGCAGCTGCTCGGAAATAGGATCTTCGAGCAGACGCTGAATCGCTCGACGCAACGGACGAGCGCCCATCGTGGTATCGGTGCCTTCCTTTAGCCACAAGCGCACGGGCCTCAGGCGTAAGATTGATGGTCATATCCATGGCGATGAGGCGATCGCGCAGGTCGGCAACCATGAGGTCGACGATTTGGGCAATCTGCTCTTCAGTAAGGCTCTTGAACACGATAATCTCGTCGAGGCGATTCAAGAACTCGGGCCTGAAGAGCTTCTTCATCTCGCTCATCACGCGGCTCTTGATTTCCTTTATCGGAAAGGCCCTTCTGCGAATCGGGCGTGAAGCCAAGCGGCGCGGTTTCGGCGATTTGGCGAGCGCCCCATTCGAGGTCATGATGATAACCGTGTTGCGGAAGTCGACCGAGCGGCCCTGCGAATCGGTAAGGCGGCCTTCCTCGAGAATCTGCAGCAAGATGTTGAACACATCGGGATGCGCCTTCTCGATTTCGTCGAACAGCACGACCGAATAAGGACGCTGGCGAACGGCCTTGGTAAGCTGGCCGCCCTCGTCGAAGCCCACATAGCCCGGAGGCGAACCGACCAGGCGGCTCACGCTGTGCTTCTCCATGTATTCCGACATGTCGTACGTGATAAGCGCGTCTTCGGTGCCGAACAAAAACTCAGCGAGCGCCTTGGAAAGCTCGGTTTGCCCACGCCCGAAGGACCAAGGAAGATAAACGATCCGCCGGGGCGCTTCGGATCTTTCAAACCAGAGCGGCTGCGGCGAATGGCCTTCGACAGCGCCGTTACGGCTTCCTCCTGACCGATAATGCGCTCGTGCAGCACGCCTTCCATACGCAAAAAGCTTGTCGGATTCGGCTTCAGTGAGGTTGCTCACGGGCACGCCCGTCGACATGCTCACCACATCGGCGATTTCGACCTCGGTGATGTTGGCGAGTTCCTTGTCGCTTTCCTCGGAAAAACGCTTTTCAGCTTCGGCGCGCTGCTCCTCAAGCTGCTTTTCCTCGTCGCGAAGCTGCGCGGCGCGCTCGAATTCTTGCGCCGACGCCGCCTCTTCCTTGTCAAGGCGAACGCGGCGAAGCTCGTCGTCGAACTTGCGAATCTCATCGGGCAGCGTGCGATTGCGAATGCGCATGCGCGCACCAGCCTCGTCGAGCACGTCGATCGCCTTGTCGGGCAGGAAGCGATCTTGAATATAACGCGAAGACATAGATACGGCGGCCTGCAGCGCCTCGTCGGAATAGCGCACATGATGATGAGCCTCGTAGCGGTCGCGAAGGCCGTCGAGAATGCGCAAAGCCTGTTCCTCGCTCGGCTCTTTCACGTTCACCGTTTGGAAGCGACGGGCGAGCGCGGAATCTTTCTCAAGATGCTTGCGGTATTCCTCGGTAGTGGTGGCGCCAATCACCTGCAGCTCACCGCGAGACAGCGGTGGTTTCAAAATGGCGGCAGCGTCGATGGAGCCTTCGGCAGAACCCGCGCCAATGATGGTATGCATTTCGTCGATGAACAAAATGATATTGCCGTCTTTGACGACTTCCTTGATGACCTTCTTCAGACGCTCTTCGAACTCGCCGCGGTATTTGCTGCCTGCGACCAGCGCGGGACATCGAGGGTGATCACACGCTTGCCCGAAATGATATCGGGCACCTGATCGGCCACAATGAGCTGCGCCAGGCCTTCGACAACGGCGGTTTTGCCCACGCCAGGCTCGCCGATAAGCAACGGATTGTTCTTCTGGCGGCGCGAGAGCACTTGCATCACGCGTTCGATTTCGGCCGCACGACCGATAACGGGGTCGAGCTTGCCCGCCTTGGCCTTCGCAGTAAGGTCGGTGCCGAACTGCTCGAGCATGCTCTTCTCGCCATGGGGCTCGCCGCCGAAAAACGGCATGCCCGCAGCCACGGGCGTCGGCTGATCGACCAAGTCGTTGAGTGCGGAACGAACAGCGTCGATTTCGACGCCGAGCTTCGCCATCGCATCGATAGCGCCGCCCTCGCCTTCGCGCACAATGCCGAGCAGCAAATGTTCGGTAGAAATATAGCTTTGGCCCACTTGCATAGCTTCACGCAGCGCATTTTCCAGCACGCGCTTGGTGCGCGGCGTGAACGAGATGTTCGCGCCCGCTTCGGCCTCTTGCTCGCCTTCGGCCATGCCGGCGACGACCTCAAGAGCCTTCTCGTACGTTATGCCCACGCGTTCGAGAGCCTGCGCAGCAATGCCGTCAGGCTCTTTTCGCCAGGCCAAGCAGCAAATGCTCAGTGCCCACATGCGGGCGTTTGAGCGCAGCGGCTTCTTCCCTGGCAAGCACAAGGACATGTCGCGCCTTGTCGGTAAATTTATCGAATGCCATATACGGTCCATTTCTGTAGAGGTTGCTGAATGTATGCTAGCACTCATTCACAATGAGTGCCAAAGCTTCACATGCGCGATACCTTCTTGTTGACAATCAATTGGGCTTCTAACGGTTCTGCCCTTCATTCAGGAAGAAATTCCAGCAAGCATTCTTTCGCTTTACCTCGTCTGGCTGTTCCGTCCCTGGTTCCAGCTCGGTCAAGCCCCGCTCGCGACGAACAGCACATTAAGTGCTGTTCTGCTCGTGCGGAACCTACTGAAACCAGAGACGAAAAGGCCGCCCTTGCGGACGGCCTTTGATTGTTTGTAGAGCTTTGCGCCAGCGGGAATCGCGCTATCGAGCTGCAGCAGATTCAAGCGCTCCTCGCCATTCTCTTCATGGATGGCAGAAAGCAGCATGCCGCACGAATCGATACCCATCATCTTGCGCGGGGGCAGATTCGTGATAGCCACGAGCGTCTTGCCCACCAGGTCTTCGGGTTCATAGTCGGCATGAATGCCCGAAAGAATGGTGCGCTCGACATCGGTGCCGTCATCGAGCTTGAACGCCAGAAGCTTCTTCGACTTCTTCACGGCCTCGCACGCCTTCACCTTCACCACGCGGAAATCGTTCTTGCTGAAGGTTTCGAAATCGACGAATTCCTCAAACAGGGGCTCGACGGTAACCTTCGAGTAGTCGATGGTCGGAATCATCGAGCTGACAAACGGGCTTGCCATAGCGGCATCCTGCGCCTCTTTGGCGGCCTTTGCGCCGCTCTTCGCACCAGCCTCGGGCTTCATGTGCGGGAACAACAGCACGTCGCGAATGCTCGCGGAGTTGGTGAGCAGCATGACCACACGGTCGATGCCGATGCCAATGCCGCCCGCAGGAGGCATGCCGTATTCCAGGGCGCGCACGTAGTCTTCGTCATATTCCATGGCCTCATCGTCGCCGCCGGCCTTTTCGACCATTTGGGCGGCAAAGCGCTCGGCCTGGTCAACCGGGTCGTTAAGCTCGGAGAACGCGTTGGCGTATTCGTGGCCAGCAATAACGAGCTCAAAGCGATGCGTAAGACGGGGATCGTTCATAGCGCTTGGCAAGAGGCGAAAACCTCGATGGGGTAATCGCACACGAACGTGGGGTTCACGATAGTGTCTTCGCCGAGCTCGTCGTAGATTTCAGCAATGAGCTTGCCTGCGGTCCACTCGGGCTTCACTTCCAGACCCTTGCTGCGCGCGGCTTCGGCCAGAACGTCAACCGGCGTGTCGATGGTGACCTCGAAGCCCAAAACCTCAGAAACGATATCGGTCATAGGACGGCTCGCCCACTCGCCCGACAAATCGATCTGCTGGCCCTGGTATTCAATGACCGCAGGGTTTGCCCACCGCGGCATTGGCCGCCTTGATAACGCCCTGAGCGAGCGCCTTCATGCCATCGAGGTCGCTGTAGGCGCGGTAAGCCTCCATGGTAGTGAACTCGGGGTTGTGCGTAATGTCCATGCCTTCGTTGCGGAAAATGCGGCCAATCTCGAACACGCTCTCGAAGCCGCCAACCAGGCAGCGCTTCAAATGCAGCTCAGTGGCAATGCGCAGGTAGCATTCCTGGTCAAGCGCGTTGAAGTGCGTGATGAACGGTTGGCCGTAGCGCCGCCCTGAATGGTTTGCAGAATCGGCGTTTCAACTTCCATGTAGCCGTCAGATTCCATGTAACGACGGAACGTTGAAAGGATGGTGGAACGCTTGCGGAAGGTGTCGCGCACGTCTTCGTTCACAATAAAGGTCAACGTAGCGCTGGCGATGGCGGGTCTCTTTGTCAGAGGCCGTGGAACTTCTCGGGAAGCGGACGCACAGCTTTTGAAAGCAACGTAAGGGCGCGCGGGCGATGGAAGCTCGCCGCGCTTCGTACGCACGACAACGCCCTCGACGTTCACGATATCGCCCAGGTCGAAGTTGCGCAGAAGCTCCCCAATCGGCCTCGGACATGTCGTTGATGCGGCAGAAAAGTTGGATGTCGGCCGTGGTGTCGCGCACCACGAGGAACATGATTTTGCCCTGGCCACGCTTGGCCCCAATACGGCCGCTGATTTTCACGACGTCCTCGGTGTCTTCGCCGGTCGCGAGGTCGGCATACTTCGCGACGATGTCGCGCACGTAGTCGGTCACTTCGGAGTGCTCGGGATACGGATTCACGCCACGAGCGATGTAGTCTTCGCGCTTGGAAAGACGCAGCGCACGTTCGTCGTTGAGCAGCTCAGGGGGCAATGGTGTTTTCGGTATCGGTCATTTGAAAACCTCTTCGTTTCCAGATGTGGTGATGAACAAAAGCATTCTATCGCAGGTCAAGCGACAAGTGCGAAAGGTCGCAGATTATACGTCGCTTTCGCACCAAATATAAAAGGGCAGAGGACAATCCCCTGCCCCTTTCGATGGCGAGGCGCTCAAGCCGCATTCGCGCCCGCGGCTCAGCGAGACAGATTCGTTTGATGGCGAGGTGCTCAAGCCTGGGAGATGCCGCATTCGTGCTCACGACAGCGAGAGCCGGCCGGGTGCCCCATCTTGGCCTGAAGGCGAGGCGCCGCGTACTTCGGTACGCAAGCCCGAAGCCTGAATGCCAAGATGGGGTGCCCGGTTGGCTCGCAGCGGAGGCTTCATTCGCCGTTCGGCAGAACGGCGAAATCCCTAGAAGCCTGAAAGCGAAAATGCCCGCCGTGTGGCTTAGCAGCGGCAGCAAAAAGTACGCTGGCCGGAAGGCCAGCGTACTTTTAGTGCTCGATCTTGAGAATCGTCATCTTGATTTCACGGCCAGTGGGACCGATGGCGGTTACTTCGTCATCTTTCTTGTGGCCGAGAAGAGCGGCGCCAACAGGGCTTTCGTTGGAAATCTTGCCCGCAGCGACGTCGGCCTCGGCGCCACCAACGATAGTGAATACGCGCTCTTTTCCGCCCATGTTCACCGTGACAATAGCGCCAACAGTAACCTTGTTCGACTTCTTCGGCGTATCGACGATCGTGGCCTCGGAGAGAATCTGGTTGATCTCGGCGATACGAGCCTCGACCATGCCCTGCTCGTTTTTCGCATCGTCATATTCGGAGTTCTCGGAAATGTCGCCGAATTCACGAGCAACCTTGATGCGCTCGCCAACCTCGGCGCGCTTCTCGGTTTCGAGGTAATGCAGCTCCTGCTCAGGCTTCTCGCGGCCCTCGGGGTAAAGGATGTAATCGCTACCCATTTCGTGACACCTAATTTCAAAATCGATTCAGCGGCAAAACGCCGCCCTTTTACTAAAACGGGCACGCAATGCGTGCTCGTATAAAAAAACGGCATGTCGGGCTAGCCGACACGCCGCATATTACCCGGCAAGGAGAATGTGCTACTCTTCTTCAGCCTTTGCAGCAGGCTCAGCAGCTTCGGTCGCATCTTCCGCTTCGGCCTTTTCGGCAGCCTGCTTCTTTGCAGCAGCAGCCTTCTTTTACGGGGCTTGTCGGCGGGAGCTTCTTCCTCAGACGCGTCCATTTCCTTCTTGGCGCTTCCCATGCCATCGCGCAGGTTCTTCACCGTGCGGCCAAGCGCGGAACCAAGCTTCGGAAGGTTTTGGGGCCAAAGATAAGCAGAGCAACGGCCAGAATGATGAGGAGCTCAGGAACTCCAAGACCAAAGATTTTCATGCAAGCCTCCAAGTTTTGGGGCCCGACCAATATGGCCGGAAAACAAAAAAGCTGGTGCGATTAAATGGTCGGGACGACAGGATTTGAACCTGCGGCCTCTGCGTCCCCGAACGCAGCGCTCTACCAAACTGAGCCACGTCCCGACTTCTCGCAAACAGCGGGCTATATGTTAACACACGCGCCGAACAATGCAAGCACTTTTTTTCGACTTCATGCACACCCTTAGCGAAAAAAGGCACCGACCTGGGTCGATGCCTTTCCAATTCCCGCTTAGTACCAGCGCAAGGCGCAGTAGAAGGGTTGTACCACGAAAGCGAGCTGTAGCACACCACTTCGCCCGGCTGCGGGGCATGAATGTATCCGCCGCCACCCGTAGCAATTGCCACATGGCTGCCGCATGCGTACACGTCGCCCGCTTGAGCCTCGGAAACCGAGCCCGTCCACTGGGCGGAAGCGATCTGATCCCATGTCGTACGGCCAATCCAAATGCCTGCGGCACGCGACCAGCAGCCAGACGTCAGGCCGGAGCAGTCGAGGCCCGAACCCCATGCCGTGCCGCCCCACACGTAGGGCACGCCGAGCTGGCTTTGCGCAGCGGCCACGACCGAGCCGCCGTAATTGTTCGAACCGCCACCCGAAGAGGAATTGCCGCCCGTATTCGACCCGCCGCCGTTGTTGGAAGCGTTGTTGTTCGACCCGCCGGCGTTGCTAGGGGCGTTATTACTCGATCCACCACCGTTGGATGCAGAGTTATTCGAGCCGCCATTATCGCTCGAGGCGTTATTAGCAGCTTCAGCCTGCGCGGCGGCGGCAGCAGCCTCTTCCGCCGCCTTCTGAGCAGCAGCCTCTTCCTCGGCAAGCAGCTCGGCAACTCGAGAATCGAGTGAATCGACCTCGTTTTGGTATTGCTGCACAAGCTCTTCAGCCTGCTTCTGCGCCGCATCGGCCTCTTCGACCTTCTGCTGGGCGATATCCGCCTGGTTGGCATATTCCTGCTTTTGGGCCTCGTTGTCGGCGCGAAGATTCTTAGTCTGCTCGACCATCTCGGAATCTTTTTCATTCAGCGAGGTGAGCGTATCCCAGTTCTTCGCGAAATCGTCGAAAGAGTTCGAGCCTAGAATAACGTCGAGGAACGTGGTCTGGCCATCGCGATACATGTTGCGAGCGCGCTTGGAAAGCTTATCTTGCAGCTTGTCGATTTGCGCGTTGTTATCGTCGATTTTAGTTTGGCACTCGTCCATCTTGAGACTGCCTCGTCGTGCTCTTGCACGGCTTGGTTGTAATTCGCGGATGCAGCACCGAGCTGCTCGCGCATAGAATTCAGCTTTGACGAGCTTCGTCGGCCTGAGCCTGCACATCGGCAGACGTAGGATCGGCGAAGGCATTCTTCGGAGAAACCATGGCCGCGGCGCCAAAGGCGGCAGGCTCCGCCGAGGAAGGCTCGTCTCGTCAAGCGTGCGTTTAAAGTAGTCATAAACGAACCCCTTCATATGGTATCGGGAAGTCGAAATGGAGACTCCCGACGAACGAGGATAGCAAAGCCGCGGCGTTAATTACACCCCCATGTAACCAAAGCGGCACATGGCTTTTCACAAACCTAGAATCGAATGTCGCAGATGAAACCAGGTATCTTTTATATACTTTACTTCTTTTAATACTGTTAATGTTAAAGATAATTCGACAGCATGATGAGGGGTTATTCAAAAGCCAGCACATCATATTGTGCTTTGATGATGCGCCTTAGATTCACTTGTACGCTCCTATTACGATGTAATCGCAAAACGTGAAATTTCAGCAACCTGAATAAAAGATAAAAAGGCCTGTCCGTGCGGACAGGCCTGAAGTATATACATACGTATTTACTCGCTACCAACGAAGCGCGCAGACGAATTGCGGCCAGCTCGACTCGCATACCGTTTGACCTGGCTGCGGAGCATGAATGTAAGAACCGCCACCCGCAGACGTGCAAATGCCCACATGGCCGCTCGTCCATAAAAACATCACCGGGCTGTGCCTCGGAAAGCGGCCCACGCCAACGGGCGGAAGAGTACTGAGCGCTATCGGTACGGCCAATCCAGATACCCGTAGCCTGCTGCCAGCACCACGACGTAAGGCCAGAACAGTCGAGGCCGACGTTGGGAGTGCTGCCGCCCCATTCATATGGGACACCAATTTGGCTGCGCGCAAAATCGACGACCGAGCCCGAAGGCGGAATGTAATTATTCGTGCTGTAGCTCGGCGAGTGCCGCCGCCGCCATTATTCCCGCCGCCGCTGTTGCCGCCATTGTTGTTGCTCGCGCCATTATTGTTCGAAGGTTCAGGTTCGGATTCCTGCTGAATCTGCTCGATAGCCGCCTGGGCTTCGGCAGCAAGCGCAGCCTGGCGTTCCTGATCGTACAGCGCCTGCGCCTCGGAGGAAAGCGCATCGTAAGAGGCCTGGAATTGCTCGGCGAGCGCCGTGCCTTCCTTCACTGCCTTGTCGGCCTCTTCCATTTGATAGGCCGCTTCGCGTTCCTGTTTGCTGTATTCATCGCGCTGCGCTTCGTTATCGGCACGCAGCTCCTTGGTTTCGGCAACCATCTTCGCGTCGTTTTCGTTCATCCTGGTAAGCATGTCCCAGTTCTTCATGAAGTCATCGAACGAATTGGAACCCAGAATGACGTCGAGAAACGTGGTCTGACCGTCGCGATACATATTGTTCGCACGATTGCCGAGCTTGCCCTGAAGATCTTCGATGCGCTCGTTGTTGTCGTCGATTTTGCCTGGCACTCGTCCATCTTCGCCGTGGCGGCATCGTGAGCGTCGACCGCGGCGGCGTAATCTTTGACCTTCTGGTCCAAATCGGAATTGAGCTTCAGCAATTTCTGAAGCGCAGCATCGGCCTCTGCTTGTTTTTCAGCCGCCGAAGGCTCAGCGAAAGCGAATTTCGGCGCCGCAACGGCAACGCCAAATGCGGCGGCGCCACCCACAAATGCACGGCGCGAAAGATTCATGTGTTTATCCATAAGCCCGGCCCCCATCGCCTGGTTGAAATCATATGAAAGATACTTTACCAGCCCTCATCGCAAAAAAAAAAGCCCGCACACGGCGGGCTTTCAGAAACCTGAAAAGAAAACAGTTTTTGAATTTAAAACGCGTTGCAGAATGCGTCCAAAAGCGTAATCGCATCGTGGTGAGCAGCTCGCTCGATAGCCGCCACGCTTTCGTCAACGCCGGGACCGACGATTTCAAGAACGATACGGCGAGGACGACCAGCTTCGGCAGCCTCATTTGCCGCATCAACCGCATTCGCAATGCGGCGACCAAGCACCTGAGGGTCGTCGCACACAACGCGTGGCACATTCGTTTCATAAGGCCTGCCCGAACGCACAATATGCGCAAGCAGCATATTCGCATCGGGAGGCACGAGCAGCGTTTCGGCGCTCACCATTTTGGATCGCGGATTCGTCGCCATAGCCAAATTCGACATATTCGATGCCACGCTGCGCGTGTATTCTTCCGTGCCGAACAGGCACACAGCATGGTTTTCAAGCACATCGGCGGCACGTGCGAATCCCATGTATGCGCGATCTTCAATTTGAGGCTTGTCTTGCCATGCATTGTGCAAATGGCGCAGCGTCGCATACGTTTTCACGCCAGCGATGCCGTCGGGCACAAGGCCCATGTTCAACTGAAACTTGCGCAGGGCGCCTTCGGTATAGGCGCCAAACGTGCCGCTTACGCCGCCGCATGCAAAACCAAGCGCACCGAGAGCCGTTTGCAGCTGCTCGACGTCTTTGCCCGAAAAAAAAATACGGCGTGCGCAAATACAGCAGACGTTCGCCCAGCTCAAAGCCTTCGTCGGCTTCGCCTTCCCTATGAATTGCTTGAGGAATCATAGCTTCGTCCTTAGCATCGCATTATTTCATGCGATTGATGAAATAATCGGCCATAGAAATGAGTAGCGCACGAGCATTGCTCTCGTCGATTTCCTGAAGGAGCTTTTCTTTTGCCTTATCGGTAAGCGAGCTCGCGTAATCACGCGCATAATCAAGAGAACCGGCCTCGCGCATAATCGACACAGCCTCGGCAAGCTCAGCGATATCGGTCGTTTTCGAAGAGAGAATCTCAACGAGCCGATCGCGCTTGTCGGAATGCTTCAACGCATGCACGACCATGAGCGTGCGCTTGCCTTCGGTGATATCGCTCGCGTAATCTTTGCCCACGATTTCGGGGTCGCCCTCGATATTGAGCAGGTCGTCTTGAATTTGGAAAGCCAAACCCGTAGCCAAAGCCATATTCGCGCAGCGCGGCAATCTGTTCTTCGGTGCCGCCACCAACGATGGCGCCGACAGCCAACGGAACCGCACACCAGAATAATGCGCGGTTTTATGGATTGCCATGCACAGATAATCGTCGGGAGTGATGTCGTAACGCTTGTCGCGCGCCCAACCCAAATCGAGAGCCTGGCCCTCGATGGTGCGACGGGTCATTTCGATAAGCTCGGTAACCACGCGCACTTTTTTGGGCATCGGTAAGATACGGATCCCCTCATAACGGCACCATTCACCATGGAAAGCGCAAGGTCGCCCGTGTTAATGGCGATGCCCAAGCCTTCGGTGAGGTGCATGCAGGGCACGCCGCGACGGGTAGTCGCCTCGTCGGCAATATCGTCGTGGATAAGAGCCGCCGTATGGAAGTGTTCGATGGCCGAAGCGGCAGATGCAGCATGGCGAATATCGCCGCCCACAGCAACGCACGCCGCAAAGCAAATCAGCGGACGGTGACGCTTTGCCGCCGTTTTCGCTGTATTTCATAAAGGGGCCCATAGAGATACGTATCCATGTCGGGATGGTCGCCCGACGGGATATACGAGTTCACTAAATCGCCTACGACCTTGGCATTCTGAATGAGGTACTCCTCGAACGACGCAGGCGGATTCGCCGCTGCCGTAAGGAGTTCGTTCATGCTTTCGTTTCTCACTTCAGCTGGATTCATACCGGACTTTCCGATCGTAGGTTCACCGCAATGGGTTCATGCAAAAACAAAGCACCTGGAAGCCACGCTCTTCCTTGGTAGGAGCGGTGGGACTCGAACCCACAAGCCTTGCGGCGGCGGATTTTAAGTCCGCTGCGTATGCCAATTCCGCCACGCTCCCACGATGCTTATCGTGCTATTTGCACGGTTTTCTATGATAGCAAATGAGCAACAATCACTGCAAAAGCCCACGAAAGACACGCTAATACCATCGTTTTGCGCCGGTTGCCGAGCAACGCGGCCCTGAGCAATCAAAGCGTTTTGAGAATCGCCAAAACCGCGCACAAGGGCCCGACTCGCGGCAATCGGCTCCACGCTCACGCCCTAGGACACCCTTCCGTAAAAACCAAAAGCCGGCACCCCCTGTTAACGTGCTATATGCTCTGAGCATTGAATACATGGGGGCTTTGCAATTAACCAGCGCTTCCTAAAGCGCGCTTCTTGCCGCGTCAAGCACAATGCCGATAAGAATATCACTCTCGCTCACCGTGAAGCCGTCAAGATTCGCAAGGTCCATGACCGTACCCAGAATCACAAGGCCCGCCGGAAAAAATACCCGCCCGCTTGGGCTGGATACCTGCAACCTTCATGCGTTCGGCGAGCGGCAACGCCCACATGCGCTTAGCCACTTCGTCGAATTCAGCGCGCGTCACGCGAGTACCATGAACCTTCGATGAGTCATAGGGCACCAAAGCGTCTCGCACGGCCACCACACTCGTGGGCGTCCCCGCAACCGCAACAAGACGGTCGCACGAATTACGCGTTTCGAAAACGGCGCGAGAGTCTCGTGCGCCCACGCCGAAGCCGCAGCAAGCTCGCCTTTCGTCGGCGGGTCGCCGGCTAAGAATCGCTCAGTCATGCGACGGCAGCCGATGTTGAAAGAATGCGATGCTCGCACCGCAACATCAGGCACAAGGTCGCCAGCCGATCCATTCGCTCGACCAAATACCATCTCGGTCGAACCGCCACCGATATCGGCAAACAGCAAATCCTCATTGCGAAAATCATTCGACGCACCCAAAAACGACAGCGCCGCCTCACGCTCGCCCGGAATCACCGACAGTTCAACGCCGACTTCACGCAGACGCGACACGAATACTCCCGAATTGCGCGCATCGCGACTCGCACTCGTGGCAAGCGCGATCACGCAATCGACCGCACATGCATCAATAACCTTTGCGGTACTCAGCGACCTGGGCAACCGTGCGATCGATCGCTTCGGGCAAAAGTTCGCCTGAGGCATCGACCCCTTCTGCCCAAATTCGTGATGGCGCTTTGGCGAGCCACCTGCCGCGTGCCCGAAGCATCCACGTCCGCAACGAGCAAACGGCTCGTTACTGTTCCGGATATCGATTGCAGCAACCCTCATGCGACGCACCTTTCCGCTCGCTCTTCCATCTTGCTTTCATTGTAAAGAAAGAGCCGGGGAATTTCCCCCGGCTCGAATCGCGCTTTATTGAGCGTCGCTATACCCGAAAAGAGGGTCGAGCACGCCCGAATACCATGTGTCGGGCGTTTTCACGCTCGCGGAATCGATTTGAGAATGCACCGTATCGGGCGTCGACGACGTTTTGTCTTCAGAAAGGCCAACCACAACGCCAGCGGTCTCGCCCTTCGACACCCAACAAGCTGCTCGCGCGCGACATCTTCGATGCCCTCGTCAGTCGAAAGCCGATCGATGTCGCTTTGGATAGCTGCGTTGCGCTCGCTGAGCAGGGCGTATTCCGCCTCAAGCTTGTCTTGCGTGCGCAAACCCACGTAATACTGCTGCGCCATAGGATACAAGAACCAAAGAGCCGCGGCGATGCAAATCAAAAATGCCGAGCGCATAGACCCAAATCGGTGCGCTCAAATGGGCTTTGTCTGCGACGCGCGACTTGTGGCAGCCGCGCCTCGGCCGCCACGGGCACTGCGTCCCTCGCTCGAACCGCCAAGGTCGTTGAAAGCTCGCTTATGATTACGACCCATCTCGCCTTTGTAGACCGCCGCCCGACTGCCCGCTTGCGCAGGAGCGCCAGCATCGCCTCCAAATTGGCGATTGAAAAGCTTCTCGGCTTTGGCCTTGGCCTTCGACTTCTGACGGCGCTCCTTTTTCGAAAGGCGCGAGCCATACGACGTCTCGTCCTCGTCATTCTCGATATCATCGGGATCGAACACCTCGACCGCAGCACGGGGCTGCGCCGATGCGCCACACGAGTTGCGCGACTCGCCCGTACGAGAGGAGCGGCGCGAATTCAAGCGGGCCGAACCGTCGCCGAAGAGCTGCTCGTCAAGATCGTCGAATGCCGAAAAAGCGCCCAAATCGAAGCCGGACGGCCTCGAAGCCTTTCGGCCCGATGCCGAGCGCGAGGAGCGAGCCGGACGCGAACTCACGCGCGAATTCGCCGCGAACGATGCTTCGCGGTCATCGGGAGTCGGCTCAACGATAGGCTGGATACGTCCAGAACGCGTGACTTTCGAGAATCGAGCACGTTCGCCGCGAGCGAAACGGTCGCTTGAAAACGAATCGAGCGATTGGGAATAATCGAGCCCGCGAGCGGAAGAGGTTTTCGCCAACAGCATGAGAGCTGACACGACCCGATGAGGCATAGACGTCGCGACCGCGCATGGATGCGCTTTCGTCATATCGAGCAGCACGCGACTCAACAACATCTCGCGACGCACGCGAAGATGCGCGGTTCGAGCCGTCAAATGAAATGATATTGCTGCTGTTGCGCGACATAAAAAAATGAGGCCCCCTTGCATCGTGATGTGTTTGAAGTGGATGTAATGCTGTGAGCTAGTTTCCGTTCATGATACCACGCAGACGGCAGGCGCGGCATCCAATCGACTACACGCGCGCTTATTTTCACGAACAGAAAACAAGCCCAGGTTATCGCGCTGCATCCTCCCCTCAACGCAAAAGGGCCAGGGAGCAATTCCTGGCCCTAGCATTATCACTTCGCGCAACGAGAACGTTCGAGTTAGATAACCGAAATCGTACCCGTCGCAATGCACACGATGCTGATCACGAAGAACGCGACAATAGCGGCAGCAACCACCTTATCGAGCGTTTTCGGCAGGAATGCCTCGTTTCGCTCTTTTTCTGGCCATACCAGTACAAAACAATGCCCGGCGCAAACAGAATGGTCGTGATCATGAGACCCGTAAGGCCGCCCGCGTAAATCAGGGAAGATCGAGTAGAAGAAGCCAACGATGCCAATACCGCGGTAGAACGCCAGTTTGCCGCCCGTAACGCCTTCGAACCCGTCCTTCTTAAACGCACACACGAGCAAGAACATCGAGCTGAAGAAGTACGGAATCAAAATCATCGAAACCGACACGCCATAGAAGAACTGGTACGTTTGCTCAGAGAACAAATGATGACGAGGAACGCCTGAACGATGAGGCAGGTCACCGTAAGGGTGACGATAGGGGCGCCCTTGCGATTTTCCTTCGCGAAGACTTTCGGGAACACGCCCTGCTTCGCAGCCTCGTGCGGACATTCGGAAGAGATGATGGTGTAGCCCAGCATGGCGCCCAGAAGAGACAGAGCAACGCCCAAATTCACAAGCGCCGCGCCCCACGGGCCAACAACGGCCGGAGCACGCCCGCCATCGACGGGTTGGGAAGCTCTGCAAGCTCAGCGCGAGGCATAACGCCCATGGACAGAATGGAAACCAGCAGGTAGATGCACAGAATGCCAATGAACGCGGTGACGGTTGCGCGGCCTACGTCTTTGCTGTATTTCGCGCGACCGGAAATGGCGACAGCACCCTCGATGCCCAAGAAGATCCAGATGCTCACGCCCACGGTGCCAACAACCTGATCCCACAAGCTCGGTCCATCGGGCTCGCCCCAGAAGTTGTCCATGAAGATTTCCGGGTCGAAGTATGCTGAACAGGATTGCGACGATCGCAACAAACAGCGGAACCAGCTTGGCGATAGTCGTGATGATGTTGACGCTCGCAGCCTCTTTCACGCCGCGGCTCACCAAAAAGCCAGCAAATCCAAACCACGATGGATGCGCCGATGACCGAAGGAAGGTTATTACCCTCTCCGAACAGGGGAACGAAGTACGAGATGGACGCGAACAGAAGCGTGGTGTAGGGAAACGGTGGCAAGCAGCGCCGAAATCCAGTAGCCATAGGCCGAAATGAAGCCCATGAACTCGCCCCAACCTGCGCGAGCATACGAATAGATGCCGCCCACCAATTCAGATTTGTATTTGCTCAGTGCGTAGAAGCACATCATGAGCGAGAAAACGCCGATGCCGCATACGACCCAGCCGATGAGCACGGCACCGTATTCTGCGCCCGCCGCGGCCATATCGCCGGCCATGGTGAAGACGCCACCGCCGATAACGGCGGTAATCACGGCCGCAATAAGATGCGGCAGCGACAGGCCATTGGGATCGTTCACCTGAGATGACGCGCCCCCGTTGGACTTTTGCCATCGTAATCCTGCTTTTTCTTTAGCGACTCGTTGAAACACCGAACACCCCTGCACAGCGTTTCAACATAACTCATTCACTATACCCCACATAGTGCAGGGTTTTCGGACGAATTCGTCCCAAGTTTTCCCGCGGCAACAAGAAAGCCCCAGCAACTGCCAGGGCTTTCGCGATTCACTTGCGCAAAAGTCGATTCGACGCAAACTACTTGATGTTGTAGAACGCATCCTTGCCAGCATATGCGCCGGACATGCCGAGTTCTTCCTCGATGCGAATGAGCTGGTTGTATTTAGCGATGCGGTCGCTGCGGCACGGAGCGCCCGTCTTGATTTGGCCGGTATTCATGGCAACGGCCAAATCGGCGATCGTGGTATCTTCGCTCTCGCCAGAGCGGTGGCTCATGACGCACGCGTAGCCGGCTTCCTTCGCCATCTCGATAGCCTCGAGCGCCTCGGTAAGGCTGCCAATCTGGTTCACCTTCACCAAAATGGCGTTGGCGACGCCCATCTCGATGCCCTTCTTCAGACGCTCGGTGTTCGTGACGAACAGGTCGTCGCCGACAAGCTGCACGCGGTCGCCAATGCGATTGGTAAGAAGCTTCCAACCATCCCAGTCTTCCTCGGCCATGCCGTCTTCGATGGAGATGATAGGGTACTTATCGACGAGCTTCTCCCAGTAATCGACCATTTGCTCGCTCGTGTACTCAACGCCTTCGCCTGCGAGGCAATACATGCCGCGCTCAGCGTCGTAGTATTCCGTGGAAGCAGGGTCCATAGCAAACATGATGTCGCTGCCCGGCTTGTAGCCCGCGGCCTCGCATGCCCTGAACGATGTACTTCAGAGGCTCTTCGTTGGTCTTCAGGTTGGGAGCGAAACCGCCCTCGTCGCCCACGCCGCCGCCGAGGCCAGCTTCATGCAAAACCTTTTTCAACGTGTGATAAATCTCGGCGCACCAACGCAGGCCCTCGGCGAACGATTCGGCGCCAACAGGCATAATCATGAATTCCTGAAGTCAACGTTGTTGTCGGCATGCACGCCACCGTTGAGAATGTTCATCATGGGCGTCGGCAGCATATGGGGCGTTTGCGCCGCCAACGTAGCGATACAGCGGCAACTCGCTCGACTGGGCAGCGGCACGTGCGCAAGCGAGAGAAGCACCCAAAACGGCGTTCGCGCCCAGGTTGCCCTTGTTCGGAGTACCGTCGACGTCAATCATTTCGGCGTCGATAGCACGCTGGTCGCGAGCGTCCATGCCGATAATCGCTTCGGCAATTTTCATTCACATGGGCGACGGCCTTCACTGAACGCCCTTGCCAAGGTAGCGGTCCTTATCGCCGTCACGCAGCTCAACAGCCTCGAATGCGCCAGTAGATGCGCCAGACGGAACGATCGCGCGTGCGAACGAACGTCGTCGAGGGTAACCTCGACCTCAACCGTGGGGTTGCCGCGGGAATCGAGAACCTCTCGGCCGTAGACGTCGAAGATGATGCTCATGAAGTTTCCTCCTATGATGAACGAACCGGGGCCTACAAGCCCCCTAACAGCGAAATTGTATACCACACACGAAAGGGCGATGCGGCAAACGGCGCAACTTAGCCGGCAAAGGGGCTCGAGCAACGGAGACTGGCGTACGAAGCATCGTTCAAAGTCGCTTTTGACCCCTGCAAACAACCCACTTCACAAGAGAGCGCCCATAAAAATGCAGAAGGCGGAAAATGCCGCGACTAAAGCGACCGAACGCGGCCCCACGCGCTGCTCGCCGTGCAAGCACGTACGAACTCCGGGCGCACCATAACATCGAGCCTCCATGGCATGCCAATACGCTCGCATGGCGAAACAATCCTACGAGCATCGGAACGAAAGCCCTGCCCCGCTGCACTATCTTGTTCACAAGGCCACCATCGTCGAAATGCGCGCACCGCGAACGTTGCGCCTGGCACACAATCACATATTCGTCAAAACACGCCGGAATGAAACGAAGAGCGAGCGAGAACGTCGTCGAAATATCGTCAACAGGAACCCCAAGATTCCGAAGAGGGCCTATCAAGCCCGAAAAGCGCGGGTGAACTGCGCGCTGTCATACGCGAGGGAGACCGAAAGCGCAGCCAAAGCAAGAACGATGATGCGTGCTGCATAGAAAAGCCCAGCATCAATGCCATGGGGGAATTTGGGCGACGACGGTACACGCGAGAATGAATGCAAGCGGAGCTGCATGCGCCCATATTGCGCAACGAAATACGAAAATGCAGAAGCGCCGCGACCAAGAGCAGAACAAATACGCTCAACCCCAGCCACGTTGCCACGAAAAATAGCGAAACCGAATACGCAAATAAGCCCACAAGGGCGAAGCGAGCGTCAAGCGGAGTCGAATTATGTTGTTGACATGAGCATGTTGCAAGTATAAAAAAGAGGAAGGCCGAAGTCCTCCTCTTGAAATGCGTATTCCATTGTTTTCGCCCCGAGAGTTTTGAGCAAGAATCGAGAGAACCTACTCCCCTGCCTTATTGGCATTGCGCTGCGAGACTCCTGGCCATTTCAGCCGCTTTGTCGCCAACTTCTTCGCGGTGTCCATGAGCTTATCGCTTACGGCTTTCGCGTCATCCATCGCCTTCTCGGTCGCATTCTTCGCCTCGTCGATAAGGCCCGAATGTTTTCGCGCGCCTGATCGGTCAACGCCTGGCGCTTTTCGAGAGCGCTGCAACGACGCTTGGGGCCTGCTCTTGAGCGGTATCAATCATTTTGTCGGTCGCAGCTTTCATATCGCCCGCTAATTCCTGCGCGGCATCGATTGCGCTATTGGAGGATTTTTCCAAACTCAGACATGAGATGCCTCCTTGCAATAGGTTCCCCTCGTCTTTATATGGTAACGCAAAAACGCCGCCCCGAAGGACGGCGTTTGTATTGCTATATTCGTTGAAAAGCGAGTTATTCGGCTTTTCCTCGGTAGCAGCTTCAGCCTCGACGGCTTCTTCAGCCTTGGGCTTTCGACGGTCTCTTCGGCCTTGGCCTCTTCAACCTTTTTTCGGAGCAGCCTTAACAGCTTCGGCGCTTCTTCTCGGCCTTCTTCTCGGCCTTCTTCACGGGCTCGGTCACGAGCTCCATGATAACCATGCTAGCGTTGTCGCCCTTTGCGGGTGCCAAGCTTCATGATGCGAGTGTAGCCACCCTGACGGTCGGCCCACATGCCCTGCTGAACCTTCTCAAAGATCTCGCGAACGAGCTCTTTGTCGCCGAGAGCGGCGATAGCGAGATGGCGAGAATGCAGGTCGCCACGCTTGGCCCAGGTGATGATGCGGTCGACGTCGGGACGAATCTCCTTAGCGCGGGCTTCAATGGTCTTAATGCGATCATTGGTGAACAGCGCCTGCACCAGGGACTTCTTCATGGCCTTAGTATGGCTGGCATCGGTGCCCAGCTTGCGGCCCTTCTTGTAATGCCTCATCGTGTAGTCTCCTAGTTATTGGCTTCAAGTTGAGGTCCATAGAGATCAGCTTATCCTTGACCTCTTCGATGGACTCGCGCCAAAGTTGTGATGTTGAGCAGGTCGTTCTCGGAGAACTCGACCAGCTGACGCACCTGAATGGATGCCTGCGCGCTTCAAGCAGTTGTAAGAGCGGACGGAAAGGTCCAAATCCTCAATCTGCTTGTCGAGCTCGGCGTTGGCCTCCTGGCCTCCGGTGCGAAGATGGACGGAATCTCGCCCCTTCCTCGTCGACAATATCAGCCAGCGAAAGGAAGGCACCCATGTACTGGTCGATGATGTTCGACGCACGGCACACCGCTTCGTTAGGGAGCGATGGAGCCATCGGTCTCAACTCGAGAACCAGCTTGTCGAAGTCGGTGCGCTGACCCTCACGGGTGTCGCTCACTGCGAGAGTGCAGCGACGCACGGGAGAGAACAACAGGCTGTCGACATGGATGATGCCAACGGGGTCCCGGTGCGCTTGTTGCGCTCAGCTGAGACGTACCCACGGCCCACGCCATGCGGATGCTCATGTTCAGCGTGCCGCCATCGGCAACGGTGCAAAATGACGTGCCTGCGGGTTAATGAGCGTGAACTCGCGGGAACCTTCACATCGGCGCCAGTCACCGTGCACGGGCCCTCGACCGAAATGGTGGCCGTGGCTTCCAGTAGTCCAGAGAGGGCCGAGAAAAAACAAGGCCCTTCACGTTAAGGACGATATCGTGACGTCTTCGATGACGCCTTCAGCGGTCGTGAACTCATGCTGAACGCCTTCGGATCTGGATAGCCGTGGCTTTGGCTCCGTCCAGCGACGACAGCAGAACGCGACGCATGCAAAGTTGGCCCAGTGTATCCGAAACCACGCTCAAGCGGCTCGACGATGAAGCGGGCGACGGTGTCGTTCACTCTTCGGTAGTAACGGTTGGCCCATGAACCTGCCATAGTTTGTAAGCCTCCTTAAGCCGCGGTTAATTACTTCGAGTAGAGCTCGACGATAAGCTGCTCGTTGATGTCCAAATCGATCTGGTCGCGGTTGGGGGAGAGACAGCACGTTGCCCTGAAGCTTCTCGATGTCAACCTCGAGCCATGCAGGAACCTGCATACGCTCGTTGGAAACGAGAGCGCTCTTTTGATAACGAGCATCTCCTTGGCCTTGGCCACAGCAACGACATCGCCGGGGCGAACGCGGTAAGACGGAATGTCGACGCGCTTGCCGTTAACGGTGATATGACCATGGGAAACGGTCTGACGGGCTTCCTTGCGGGTGCGAGCAAAGCCCAGACGGAACACGACGTTGTCGAGACGCGACTCAAGGATGCGCATCAGGTTCTCGCCGGTGATGCCGGGCTGGCGCTTAGCCCTGTTGAAGTAGCCGCGGAACTGCTTCTCCAGAACGCCATAGATGAACTTGGCCTTCTGCTTCTCGCGCAGCTGCATGCCGTACTCAGATTCCTTACGGCGACGCTTGGGCTGGCGAATGGATTCCTTCTAGAGCTGTAGCCGAGCACGACCGGATCAATACTGAGCTGGCGGCAGCGCTTAAGAACCGGAGTTCTGTTGATTGCCATAGTGATTCGATCCTCTCTTAATTAGCAGCGGCGACGCTTGCAGGGGCGGCAGCCGTTGTGCGGGATGGGCGTGCAATCCTGAATGCTAGAGACCCGAGGCCAGCAGCCTGCAGGGAGCGGATAGCAGTCTCGCGACCAGAGCCAGGGCCCTTCACGAAGACGGCGACCTTTTTCAGGCCATGCTCCATAGCGGTTTTGGCAGCCTGCTCGGCAGCCATCTGCGCAGCAAACGGGGTGGACTTACGAGAGCCCTTGAAGCCCACGGTGCCAGCAGAATTCCAGGAAATCACGTTGCCCTGAGGGTCCGGTGATGGAAACGATGGTGTTGTTGAAAGTGCTCTTGATGTGAGCCTGTCCCACAGCGATGTTCTTGCGGTCGGAGCGCTTGATGCGGGTGCGAACGTTCTTTTTAGCCATGTGTCAAACCCTACTTCTTCTTGCCGCCGATTTGCTTACGGGGCCCTTGCGGGTGCGAGCATTGGTGTGGGTGCGCTGGCCACGAACGGGCAGACCCCTTGCGGTGACGGAGGCCACGGTAGCAGCCAATCTCCATCAGACGCTTGATTTCTGCGAAACCTCGCGGTGCAGGTCACCTTCGACGGTGAGGTTCTTGTCGATGTATTCGCGGATCTTCTGCAGATCGTCTTCCGGAGATATCCTGACACGGATGTCAGGTTAACGCCGGTCTCGCAATGATCTTCTTGGCGGTCGTGTTGCTGATGCCGTAAATGTAGGTCAAACCGATCTCGATGCGCTTGTCGCGAGGGAGGTCGACGCCGAAAAAGACGAGCCATGGTATATCTTCCTCTCTTTAAGCCCTGGCGCTGCTTATGACGAGGGTTCTCGCAATGACGAGGACCTTGCCATGACGCCTAATGATCTTGCACTTGTCGCACATCTTCTGACCGAAGGACGGACCTTCATGCTTGTCTCCTTTGAATGTGTGCGGCTTCCCTTCGGCTGACGGATTTGCCTCAGGGGAACCATTTACTTCACTCTATGAAACACGCCCAGCCGCAGGCGATGTTTTCACTTCCCTTGCCCCCGAAGGGCATGCGCCGCGGGAGGGCACTAAAGCACCCCTGCCGGATCACTGCGCGATATGGCGGGTGCAACGTACCGCTTATTTAAAGCGATAGGTGATACGGCCACGGCTCAGGTCGTAGATCGAAAGCTGACCGTGACTTTGTCGCCGGGCAGAATCTTGATGTAATGCATGCGCATCTTGCCAGAGATATGAGCGAGAATCTCTGGCCGTTCGAGCTCGACTTTGAACATTGCGTTCGGGAGAGCCCCAGAACGGTGCCCTCGCCTGATGACGTCTTCTTTAGCCAAGAATCTTCCTCTTCCCAAACTCTGTCGATTACGCTGTGTGCGCACTGCAAACGCAGCGACCGAATACTTTACCAGAGGGGTAGAATCGCGCGTATATTGAGCAAGCTTTCACGAGGACAACCACAACCCATGGCGCTCTTCGCGTCGCACGTCGCATATTACCACGTTTTTCCTGTCTCCTTAGAACGTTCACCTGCGTTTTTCGTCTTTTTTTGTGAAACTTTATTTTAAGGAACTGCATACCGTTTTGGATACTGGTTTCTTATAGGAACCTATACCCTTTTTCGGAAGGGTTGCCACAAGACCGAAACGGAGACGCTCGGGCGCGTTGAAAGACTTTAAAAGCCTCGCCCAATACCCCAGTGTTACACAGAGTCATCGAAGGCGCGCATACCAATGCACGGCAAACCAGGGATTGGAGCCGTTATGTCAATGCAATACAAGCGTATTTCGCTGCCTCGATGGCGCGAAAACTCAGGAAATGGTCGCCGAACGCGCGATTGAGCTCGCTGCAAGCGAGCATGCCGATTTGGTGTTTGGCCACGTAGTCGATTCCGTGCCCTATGAGGCGGCAGGCACCGACTTCGCCGCACTGGCAATGGACATGAAGAAAAGCTCGAAGAATCGCTCGGCGATATGCCAGAAGCCGCCCGCAACAACCCCGACATCCCCTCTGTTGGCGTCGTCGTGAAAGCCGGTCGCATTACCGAGACTTTGAACGAGGAGCTCATCCAGCCGTTCGATCCCGATTTGGTCATTTGCGGCGAGCGCGGCCTGAGATCAAGTATGTGTTCGTTGGCAGCGTTTCCACGTACCTCATTCGTAATTTGCGCTGCGACGTCCTTTGTCGTAAAGCAGGATTAATTCAGCACGAACAACGGAGCCCCTGCGACTCCGTTTCTTTAGGTAGCTTAGTAACTTTTCGATACTTACTTTCTTTTTATTTGGTACTTAGTTTCTAGAAGTTATTTAGATATTTGCAACTGCAAGAAACTAAAACAGACCATCTACCAACTCGCGGGCACGCTCGCCCGTAGTATGCGCATGAATCGTGCGCGTGCCATCTTCAGACACCTTGAAATCGAGTACGAGGCAGTCGTCGGTGCGGCCTCTTCGAATTTATCGCCCCCATTCTACAAGCGACACGCCATCGCCTTCGGTAATGCCGTAATAGTCGATATCTTCGAGCTCTTCGCCTTCCAAACGATACAAATCAAAGTGATACAGCGGCAAGCGGCCATCGTGGTATTCGCACACCAAATTGAACGTGGGGCTTGTGGGAACTTCTGGCAATGCCGAGTCCCGCAGCGAAGCCTTGCGTGAAGTGGGTTTTGCCCGCGCCCAAATCCCCCCACGAGCAAAATCACATCGCCTGGCTGCACACGCTCAGAAATCGCGCGAGCAAGTTGCTGGGTTTCTTCAACGCTATGGCTTACGTACGGCATGCAAGTCCCTTTCTGAATGCCATCCCGAACGTCGAAAACGAAGCGTCGGGCAATAAAAAAGAAGGTCCCGTTGCCGGGACCTTCCGAACAAGCTTTTCCTTCGATTGTACGCGAATTCGACTTACAGCGCGAAGTCTTTCTCGCCCTTGAAGACCGCCAGAGCGTCGGCGACGCTGTAGTCAGCGAGGGTGATGGCGGAAATCGCCTTGGTCAAACGCACGGCCTCGTCGAGGCGCTGGTGAATGTTGCGACCAGTCGCGTTGCCGCAGGCATGGCCAACATGGATCTGATCATGCAGCTGCGTGAGGAACGTTTCGGCGTCGACGGTGGAGCCGCCAGCGCACACAAGGCCCGTACGGCCAGCAGCGGCGGAAGCGACTGCGAGAAGTTCTCGGCGGAGGTTGCTTCGTCGGTAGCCTTCGGCGGGTTCACCTTCACGAAGTCGGCACCCAGGCACAGCGCGACGCCAGCGGCGCCAGCGATGAGGGCAGGAGCCTTCTCATCGGCAACAGCCTTGCCGCGAGGGTAAATCCACAGAACCACAAGCAAGCCGGCGGCGTGGGCCTCGGCGATGAGCTGGCCGGCCTCGGCGAGCATGGTGCTTTCGTATTCAGAACCCAGGTAGATGGTAGCCCCGGGGCCCCACCACGTTCGCCGTTCGCACGCATATCGAGCACGGCCCGAGGTCGATGCAACTGCGGGGCTGTAGGGATCGTCCTGGGCGGTTTTCACAAGGTTGGTCTTCGAATTCATCTTGACCAGGTAGTTGATCTCGGGATAATCGGCAGCATAACGAGCAACGAGGCCGCGCTGGCCAGCAGCTCACGCCACACACGCCTTCGCTGGCAATTTTGAACAGATGCTCGGGATCGAGGTCGGCGGGGTCGATGCCTTCGCCGTAGAAGTCGCCATTGAGATGCTCGATCTTCTGGTCGCATGCGAACAGCATCAAAACGGCCGGTACCGCGCGTGGCGGCCATATAATTGTCAATGTACGTCTCGCGAGCGTCGGCGCTCACGTCGGCGGAACCTTCACCTGATCACGGGTGATTTCGGGCATCGTTCCTCCTTGTGAAGATACGGTTTGCAAACGTCATCGCCGCAAACGGCACGATAGCCGCTTCGCGTATGACCAATCAAGTTTAGCCGATGCCACACAGCTTCAAAGCGCTTTCACAGGAACGGCAGCGACATCGCCGCAGACGGCGCAATTTTGAGGGCGGGCGCAATATGCCCGCAGGCAACACTATTCCGCGTGGATGGAATAACGGGGGAATTGTGGCTCGAGGGCACGCTTGAACGCATACACCTCCTACACGTTTGGTGATGCGTTCGACCTCTGCCGCGTCATAGCCGGCAGCAATGAGTTGCTCGACGCTTTTGCCGTTCTTTGTAATCGATGAGCAGCTTGTCGAGCTCGGCATAGGTGGTGCCGAGCGAAGTTTCATCTTGCTGGTCGGGAGCGAGCTCGGCACTCGGCGGCTTCACGAGCATGTTCGGGAATGGGGCCACCCGTCCCGCCGCTTCAGCGCGAGCATTCACCCAACGTGAAACTGCATACACGTCGGTTTTATACAAGCCGCCAATAGGGGCATAAGCGCCAGCCGTATCGCCATAAAGCGTGGAATAGCCCATCATGGCCTCGCTCTTTGTTGCCAGTGTTCACCATGGTCCACCCGTAGAAGTTCGCAAGCGCCATGAGCACAATCATGCGGCATCGGGCCTGGGTGTTCTCGCCCGCCGTTGAGCGATCGAAACTCGGGCACAGGTTCGACAACTGACTCTCGAACACCCGATATGCCTCCGCGATGCTTACGCGCTCGGCACGAATACCCAGGTTGCGGGCAAGCTCCTGGGCGTCGACCAAGGAATGTTCGGTGGAATAAGGACCGGGCAGCATATAGCCGTGCACGTTTTGGCGCCGAAGGCATCTACACACATGCATGCAACCAGGCTCGAATCGATTCCGCCCGAAAGTCCCAAAACAACGCCGTGGCCTCCAATGCCCTCTACGAATTCTTTCAGGCCCGCAACACAGGCCGTATATTGCTGTTCAGGGTTCATAGCACGCACTTCCTTTCACGTTTTTGAAAGTCTAGCTCAAGGCTGTTTCTAAGCAGCTTTCGAACAACGCATGACAATAAAATAAAAGGAAAGCGGCCGCGCACCTTTGCGCAGCCGCTTGAAATCGAGAAAACAATGGCGGTCTCTCAAATGCCACAAGGCGCTCCTGATCGATTCAAAAGGAACCGCTCTGGCCAACCTTCGCCCCAGATGATTCCAGCATAACAGGCTTAGGCCTGCTGGAGCGCATGGATGCGATCGCGCAGCCAATTGGCCCAAGCGTCAACGCCCTCACCCTTCGTCGCCGCGATGGGGAAAATAGGTGCCTTCGATTGAGTTGGGCAACTTCGTCGCGGAAAGCTTTTCGTCGAAATTGAACACGCTCATGGTGTCGACCTTGTTCAGGATGATGGCTTCGCTCGCCTGGAAAACGCCAGGATACTTCAGCGGCTTGTCGTCGCCTTCTGGCACGGACAAAATCATGACCTTCGCGCCTTCGCCCAAGTCGAAATCGGTGGGACACGAGATTGCCCACATTTTCGACAATGATGAGGTCGAGGTTGTCCAAGTCGAGCGTATCGACCGCGCGGCGAATCATGTCGCTTTCAAGATGGCACGCGCCACCCGTGTTGATTTGCACCGCAGCAATGCCCTGAGCGCCAATGCGCTTCGCACGACGTCGCTCGCGATATCGCCTTCGATAACGGGCGATGTTGAACTCGTCGCGCAGCGCTTCAATGGTGGCAGAATGGTAGACGTTTTGCCTGAGCCGGGGCTTGGTGAGCAAATCGAGCACGAACACGCGCTTTCGGCGAACAGTGCACGGTTCTCCTGCGCAAGGCGATCGTTCTTGTCGAGAATGGGTTGTTTCATATCTATTTTTGCATAGGATTCCTCCTCTTCTAACACTGCGCTCAGTGTAGTGCATTTCGCGCGCGATGCGACGCGCGGCGGCACCGCAGCACACCAATGGCATGTATCGCGCGGAAGCGGTATTGAAGGCGAGATGAATGATTCGTCAGATGTTTCCCTTGGCTTTTTTCTGCAATGACCACGCCTGAAATGAGCGCTACAATATTTGAAACTATTTTTGCGGCCGATCGCGGCCGCCCGAGCGAAACGAGGGATCGCAATGTACGACGGCGAAGGCAAGCCGGGACGCAACGACGAATGCTGGTGCGGCAGCGGCAAGAAGTACAAGAAGTGCCATTGGCAAACCGATGAGCGCCTGCAAGAGCTCTATGACAAGGGCTACGAGGTTCCATGCGCGACATTCTGAAAGGCCCCGCCGACATCGAGGCCATCAAAGCAAGCGCAGCCATCAACGTGGGCGTGCTCGACATGGTAGCCGAGCGCATTGCGCCGGGCGTGTCCACCGAAGAAATCGACCAGTGGATTTACGATTACACCATCGAACATGGCGGCACGCCGGGCCGACCTGGGATACGGCGGCTTCTTCGAAAAGCGTGTGCACGTCCATCAACGACGTTATTTGCCACGGCATTCCCTGCAAAGAGGACGTGCTGAAAGAGGGCGATATCGTCAATATTGACTGCTCCACCATTCTTGACGGCTATTACAGCGATTCGTCGCGCATGTTCTGCATTGGCGAAGTCTCGCCCGAACGCCGCCGTCTGGTTGAAGAAACCAAGAAGGCCGTGGAAGCGGGCCTTGCCGCCATTAAGCCCTGGGGACTGTTGGGCGACGTGGGCGCCGCCGTACACGAATACGCCAAAAGCGCAGGGCTATTCGGTCGTGCGCGAATACGGCGGACACGGCTGCGGCTTTCGAATTCCACGAAGACCCGTTCGTGAGCTTCGTGAGCGAGCCAGGCGAAGGCATGGTGCTCGTACCGGGCATGACGTTCACCATCGGGCCCATGGGGAACGCGGGCGCGCCCGACATTGATTCTGAGCGACCCGAACGGCTGGACCGTGCGCACTGCCGACGGCAGCGACACGGCCCAATGGGAAGTTCAGGTTTTAATCACCGAAACTGGATATGAGCTTTTGAGCTGGTAATTTCTCTATTTCTATCACGGCCACCATTCATGCGCCCACACAAAATCGCCCCGAGAAAACTCGGGGGCGATTTTTCTCTTTTCGTCGGGAATATCGACTTCCGATCGAATCGATTCGCAGTTCCTTGCCTTCGATAAGGTCGGCAAAACCACCGCATTCCGGGACACATCACATGGAAGCGATCATGGGTAAATTCATGGCCACACTCCACGCAGCGGCTCTTCGGCGGCACCATGGTGATGTCGAGCTTCGAGCCTGAGAACAGCGGATCGTTGTCGGTAATGGCCTCGTACGCAAAGGTGAGAGCGTCCTCGATGGCCTCGGTCATCTCTCCACGGAAAGCGACACTTTCAATACCTTGTCGGCATGGTTCGCCTCGGCCGCCTGGCGCACGCTCTCAACGACGCCCGTCACCATTCCAAGCTCGTGCATGATTACCCTTTCCGCCGTTCTGCCGAACGGCGGAACGGATTGAGTACAAAGCTGTCCAGCACGACATCTTGGCCCTCAGACTTCACCTTGCGTAGCGCTGCTACGCGGCGGCTTGCCTTCAGGCCAACCTGCCGCACCGGACAGCTTTTCGCTGACTTTTCCTATCATAAGAATACCAAAGCGCCACCTTCGCAGATGGCGCTTTCGGTTAGTCGTCCAGGTCCATGTGTTCTTTGAACTTCTTCTGGCCTTCTTCTTGGTTTCGTCCCATTCGGCAGCAATCTCGGCATCTTCGGCCGCCTCGCGGGCCTCTTCCTCCTGGCGCTTTAAACGGTTGCCCAGAACGATTCGCGCGACCAGCAAGCTGGCCTCATACAGAACGATCATGGCGCCAAACATGAGCAGCATGGTAACAGGCGAAGCGTCGGGCGTTGCCATAGCGGAAATGACCATAAGCACGATGTAAAAAACCGTACGCCACGAGCTGCGAAGCTTCTTATAGGAACGATGTCGAAAATAACCAAGTAGAACACGACGAGCGGCAGTTCGAATGCGACGCCGAAACACAGCTCGAAGTTGATGATGACATCGACCCACGATTTGGCATCGGGCATCGGATTTGCGCGAAGCCGCCAGCCTGATCGGTGAGCCACTGCACAGCCGGATGCAAAATGAACAGATAGCAGAACACCGTGCCGAAGATGAACAAGAACACGCCCACGGCAAACGTGGGAATGAACCACTTGCGCTCGTTAGGCTTCAAGGCCGGCAGGAAGAACGCGAGAATCTGCCACAGAATAATAGGCATGCATGCGACAACGGACGCCCACAGCGCAACCTTTTTGCGAAACGAATCGTGAACGAGCCGAACACGTCGAGCACGTTCAAAACCACCAAGCCATCGTCGCCCTTGGGCAGATAATCAGCTACGGGCAGGCACATGAATTGAATGATGGTAGGCGTTGCCATATAGAACACGCACATGGCAATAAACAGGGGAAACCACGATGCGCACCAAACGCATGCGCAGCTCACCCAGATGATCAAAAGCGGCATTCTCGCCGTGGACCGATAGGCATGGGCTATTCCTCCTTCTGGGTCGCGGCGGACTCGTTGGCAGCGTCGGCCGCTGCGGGACGCTTCTTCTTTGGCAGGCTTGGCCGTGCCGAGAATCTCGCTCGCGAGTTCGGCCTCAGCGGCACGCTCGGCGTTGACTTCGGCCTGAGCCTTCTCAGTTGCTTCCATGCGCAGCCATGACCTTCTCATGCACCGTTGCGGGTTTGGTTGCGGCAGCAAGCTCTTCAGCTTTCGCCTTCGCCTTGGCGGCATCGCCGCTCAGGGCCTGGCGGCCTCCGCGCTCAAGGCAGCGTTCGCAGCAGTCGCGGCCGCAATGCGCGCCAGCCTCGCCGGGCTTCGCTTGCACGGCGGCGGCAGCGGCGGCTTCGGCTTCCTTCTTGGCGGCTTTGGCGGCTTCGGCTTCGGCAGCGGCTTCAGCGCGCACTTCCTTGGCGGCTTCCATCGCAGCCTCGCGCTTCACCTTGTCGGCGCGCTCTTTGTCGTATTTCGCCTTACGAGAAGCGAACGATTCCTTCTTCTCGATTTTCTGCTTGTTCTCTTTTGTCGATCTGCTCCATCGGGTTTTTGACGGAGTCATCGGTCAAAGGATCATAGATTTCGGTCTTCACAACCTTGTTCATTTTCATCCTGGGCGCCGGAACTTCGAAATCGCCTTGCCAACGGTTTTTCGCGATGGCAGGCAATTTGTCGGGGACCGAAAATCAAAAAGCCGAACAGGAGAATGAGGAAAACTCAGTTCCATTGGATACCAAACACGGGACGACCTTCCATTCAGCATACAACCGTGCCATATTACCACACGCACGGGCGGGGCTAGCGCGCAAGGGGGTGCGAAACGCCTCCATATTGAACCCATGCCACGTGCATATTTGGTTCACAGCTTACACATATGAGCACGTGGATATAAAAGAAAGCCCCATCCTCAGAAGAATGGGGCTTATTCGTTCACGTCAAGAGTCGGCAGACGGCATCATGAGCGCGGTTCAGGAGCAACCCTATACCGCCCCTTTCTCCGCTTTCGCCAGTACGAATGCGGACCACCTGCTCGATGGGCGAGACGAAATCTTACCGTCGCCCACCTCGCCGGTACGGGCGGTATTGCAAAATAGAGTTCGACGGTGGAATCGACCTTATCATCCTCGACGACCACGGTGAGCATGATCTTCGGCAGCATGTTCACGATAACCTCGCTTTGCCGCGGTAGTACTCTTCCAGCCATGCTGATTTCCGCAACCCTGCACCTGGGAAATAGTCATGCGCTTTGATGCCAGCCCGGAAACGCATCCTTGAGCGCTTCAAGCTTCGCCGGACGAACGATGGCTTCAATCTTTTCATCGATGACTCCTTTCGAAATTCCGAGCTACCAGTTAGTCCAGGCCATTGAACGCGGGGTATGCGCTCTCGCCGATGCCTCGCGAGCAAGGCCTTCAGCTTCTTCCTCGGCGGACACGCGCAGGCTGCCCTTAAACAGAACCTTCACCACAAGGCCGATGATGACCGACATTACAGCAACGAACACGATGGTGATAAGGATGCCCTCAATCTGAGCGATGAGCAGCGCGTGGGATCACCGGTGTACAGCAGGCCGCCGAAGTCGGTCCAGGGAGAGGTCGGGCACGCAGAAGATGCCGGTGAGCACGCCGCCCACCATGCCGCCGATGCCGTGGCAGCCGATGCGTCAAGAGCATCGTCATAGCCAAGCTTCGGCTTGAGGAACGCCATGGCCGAATAGCAAATGGGAAACGATGAGGCCCATGACAACAGCGGCCCACACATCAACGAAGCCGGCAGCCGGGGTGATGACGACCAAGCCGGCAACGATGCCCGTGCATGCGCCAACGAGCGTCGCCTTGCCAGAGCGCAGACGCTCAACGAGCATCCAGGAAATCATAGCGGCAGCAGGTGCAACCATGGTGTTGAGGAACGCGAGCGCAGCAACGCCATCGGCAGCGAATGCAGAAGCGCCGTTGAAACCGAACCAGCCGAACCACAGAAGCAGAAGCACCCAAAGCAACAAAGGGAATGTTGTGCGGGCGATAGTTCATCATGCCGTAGCCGCGACGCGCCGGCAGCACGCTGGGATGAGACCCGTAAGGCCAGAAGAGATATGCGAGACGTCGCCGCCAGCGAAGTCGAGCGCACCAATGGTGTCGCCGATGAGCAGACCGTCGCCACCCGCCATATGGGCCAAGGGGGCATACACGAGCAACAGCCAAATAGAGATGAACGCGAGCACCGCGCCAAACTTCATGCGGCCAGCCAAAGGAGCCCGTGATAATCGCGATGGTGATAATGGCGAACGCAGCCTGGAAAGCGACGTCAACGGGCGCAGGGTACGTGTCGTGGGAAAGCGCCAGATCGCTGCCGCGCCAGCATGTTATCGAGCAGCCCCACGCAGAAAATCTGGTCAAACCGCCGAAGAACGGACAGCTGCCGTCGCCGCCGTAGGCAGGCGACCAGCCAGCCTGATCCACAACACGCCGACGAAGGAAACCGATTCACGGCGATTGACATGAACATGGTGGTTCAACACATTTTTGCGGCGAGAAAAGGCCGCCATAGAAAAATGCAAGTGCCGGCGTCATCAAGAACACCAACATCGCGCCCAGAATCTTTGAATCCGGTGCTGCCTGGATCAAACATGATTTGCTCTCCCCTTCTTCCGGCGGGCGCATTGATTGCCGTTTGTGGGCGGCCGTTCCCATGCGTTTCCGAAATGAGGCTCGCGAAACCGAATATTCGAAAATGGCCTCTCCACACCCGGCGTTTTTGTGCGCCCATGGATATGACGCGCACTTCATTATGGG
>VOFG01001731.1_pt1 | contig 41757 bp, 61 predicted proteins | sample 5384171 | NCBI WGS metagenome assembly VOFG01 (sample SAMN12384726, study PRJNA508395) | human gut metagenome | isolation source: healthy gut F | host: Homo sapiens
GAGTTGTCAAGCCCCATAATAATTGATAAATCAGGACTTCCCACAAATTAGCAGAAGATATGTTATGTGTACATCCCTGGATTTGATTTACCAATCCAGGGATGTCTTCTAATGAAGAAATTTCTGTTGCAATAGATAATTGCCTGAAAGTAGTTTTAGGAAGGAAGAGAGTTATGAAAAAGATAAAACGTATTTTTTATAATACTGTTGTGTGCAAGCATGCTTTGGGGATGCGGAAAAGCGAAAGCACTACAGAAACCGTGAGTGAATCAGCACCGAAGGATCTGCGGGAACTCAATGAAGAATGCATCACAGTAGAAACTGGTGAAACCGAAATGGATACGGAAACCGAGGAACGGTGCAGTTAAGTGTAGAATTCCCGGATTACAAGAGTTTGTATCTGGAAGCAGCGAATGAATCAGGATCGGAAGAATTTGTTCAGGAAGCTTTGCAACAAAAGAAATTTAAAACCTGTAAAACTGAGATTACAGCCAGGGTTGCTGTTGAGAATGGAGAAACAGTAATTTATAAGGAAGAAGCTATTAACCAGTTACTTGAAAAAGAATTTACAGACGCAATCAATGCACTGGCGGAGGAGTAAAGGGTATGAAGAGAATACTGTGCAAAACACAATGTTGATCATCAGTATGACAGCAGGAATGACGTTGCAGAATGTTAAAGCATCGGATGAAGAAATTTATTACAGTGAAAGCCAAATAGAAAGCATTGCTCAAAATTATACAGAGAATGAATCGTTATTTGAAAAATGTTTATGTTCGGAGGAGGGAATTGCCTATTGGAAGATGATGCATAAAATTAATGCGGATCATGCATTTACGTGGGCGTTGGATATTTCTTCAAAAATGATTGAGGAATACCCGGACGAACAAAGATATGCCGAAATACTTAGCTGTTTAATCAGTATGCAGACAGGAGAAATTGTTGAACAGGTTTCCAACCAGAGCAGATTTGATAATATTAACGATACAAAAGATCTGGCGCTAGATGTGATAGATATTGCACATGAGATAATCGGAGACATGGGAATTATTGATTCTATCGGAGAGATAATCGGAAAGACAGAACTTGTCGATTCTGTCGATGAGATAGCAGGCGCAATATTAGATAGCAGAACGGTCATTGCCGATACCAGAGAACTTGCTAAATATTATGAAATTATATTCCAGGATTATGCAGAATCAACAATGTTTCTGGATGCAATTGTTTCATACAGTGAGAATTCAAATTAAAAGATGTGGCTGAGAATTTAAAAAAGCGGGTGATAATTTGCTCGCTAAAAGAGTAGAGTATTTGGCAGACGTAAATGGAGAATGGGGAGAATTTGGAGTTGACATTTTCTATGATAATTTAGGCATTGATCTGTTAAAACAATCTGATATATACAAGACAGATGCTAATGTTAAATTTTTACGGATAAAGCAATTGAAATTACAGAGCAATTTTCAGATGTAAAATTGACTTTTGATGGAATGCTTTGTCTTGGGAATTTAGCAGCTGGCACGAATAATACATATAATCGCTATCAGGAAATGAAAGCTGTTGCAGATATTTCAGATGCATTGGTAAAAGCAAGTGAAGCTGTAGAGGTGCCAAAGGATACAACGGCAGATAAAATCAATGCGTTAAACGAAAAATGCTACTATTATAAGAGCTTGATCGTGAATCATGCGCGTGGAGAATATCTTGTACATCAGCTGCTCATGAAAGATGCCGAGGGTATCTTCTTTTCGATGGCTGCAGGAGTATTTCAGCGGAAATGGCATGAAAACGGATGAATGGTACGACAGTCAGATAGAAGTGCTGGTTAAGTGCTATGATGCGATAAATAATATCTTCCAGGTGGACGAGGGTCCACGATACGATCGAAGTCAGTGATTACTTAAATTCGTATGACCAGCTGAAAGAGCTGCTGGCGATGCAGCCAGTGGATTATTGGCAGTTCCCGGACTCAGAATCCTATATGGTCGATGACTTTTATGTAGAGTGGAAAAATAACATATTCAGCATGAGGAATGAGGAGCGTCTTACGTAACGTTATATGGAACAGCCCTTGGAGACAGCATGACGGAAGTTGATCAGGCTTTAACGGAAAATGGATGGGTAACATATACTGAATCTGAGTCAGGCCATTCCTATCTTACTCTGATAGAGGAAGAACTTTATTATGTTGAGCTTGATGCTGATGAGAATGGCAATTTAAAAGGATTGGTATCTCAATAACTGGCGAGAGGGAGAAGACATAGCCGAAGTGTTGAAAGAATTTAACAGGTGAAAAAAACAGACCAGGAAGATGCCTGGAAAAGTGTATATTTAAATTACATCGAAACCAATACGCAAATAGAAGATCCGGAAAAAGGAACACACAGAGAGATTTATAAACTGCTTGATCTGAACGAGGATGGAGTTCCCGAGTTTATATATTAATTTCGGAAGCACCGCAGGAGGAGACGCAATACTCAGCTATTTCAATGGGGAGATCGTAGAGCAGAAAATGGATAATTATGGTTTCCGCTATATTGAGGAACAAACCTGTTCGAGATTCCGGCGGACATATGGATGAATACTATGACAAAATATATACCCTGGAAAATGGTAAATTTTGTCCTGCTTTATAGCGGAGAGTATGGGCCGAAGACAATTCAAAAAGTAGAATATGGTGACGATGGAATGCCTGTTTATCAGTATTTCTGGGGAAAATGAAGAGGTGTCCTCAGAAGAAGAAGAATATGATAGAAAACTGAATGAAGTTTATGATACGGAAAAAGAAGTAAATATATTTCTGGATGCACAAATATGACAGTGGAAGGGAAGATATGTAGGAAATGGACTTTGCGACTATCAGGAAATTACAGAAGCAATAGAAGCATACTGAATTTAGAACGTAAAAATGCTAAGATTCCAGGTCATTTTTCAATCACCATACGAGGAGAAATAGGATGAATAATTCATTAATATTAGTTAACGAAGAAGATGAGGAAATAGGTTACTGTGAAAAATGGATGCACATAGAAAGGAGTATTTGCATAGAGCATTTTCGCTGTTTATCTATCATAAGACAGATCATAAGATGCTGCTGCATAAACGTGCATTGGGGAAATATCATTCAGGTGGTTTATGGACAAACTCATGTTGTTCGCATCCGAGGTATGGAGAGAATTTGATGGATGCTGTGATCCCAGAACAAAGGAAGAACTCGGCCTGGATATAAGCTCTTATGCAGATGAGTTGAAGGAAGTCGGAAAATTTCATTGTTACAAAATATAGTACCTGTGCTGAAAACGAAATTGATCATGTCTTTCTGCTTACAATGGAAAAACAGCCAATTTTAGATGTTGATCCCGATGAAATTGCGGAGGTTCGATGGGGAAAGTATTGATGCAATTGCAAAGGAGTTGGAGGAAAAACCAGATCAGTTTACAGCATGGTTTCCGCAGGCATTTGAGCTGGTTGGAAGCAGTCTGAAACAGGGTGCAGTACATAAATAGGTGGTGACAATATTAAAAAATCAAAATTTTTGTTGGGAAAATTTTCTGTATGGAGATACAGATAATAAGCAAATAAGTGCATCAACTATCCAGAATAAACCCAGGCGATTTTAATGTGGCTTGGATTTATAAAAAAATTTAAGGAGGAGAGAGAGTATGAAGGTATGGAAGAAATGTGAAGTTCTTTTCCTGACTGTACTGCTGTGTATTACGATGATGGCAGTACCTGTCCTGGCAGCATCTGATTCTCAGGATGGGCTCGAAGTCACTCTGACTACGGACAAAGAGAAATATAGTAAAGGGTGAAGAAATTGTAGCAACGTTAACGGTGACGAACACAAACGACACTGCAGTCAGCAATGTGTCGTTAGAGAATCTGATTCCGGAGGGGTATAAGCTGGCCGATGGTTCGGAGGGAGCCAAACAGGTTGAGTCTCTTGGGGCTGGTGAGACGGTGAGTCTGACCGTTACCTATGTGGCAGAAGAGTCTGATGCCGGTGAGGACAAGTCCAAATACAGGAGATGACAATAAAGGGAATACAGAAAAACCAGATACAGGAGACAATTCGGGTAACACTGGAAATATTGAGAGAACAAAGGTAATACCACGACCGGTGGCGGCACCGATAAGGAGAAAAAATCTGATGTGAAAATGGAAATAAAAACAATACAACGGAAAGTAAAGATACAACGAAAAAAGCCACTGATAAGACAAGCCTTACTCCGACAACGGGGATAATACCAATATTGCGGTTTGGGTTGTTTTACTGTTGCTTGCAGGCAGTGGTATTGCTGCGTTAATTTCGAAGAAGAGGAAGAATAATAAAAAAACAGCTGTTGTTCATTGTAGGTGCGACAATGGCTGGAGCGCTTATAGCAGGCCTTTCGACGGAAGCTTATGCGGAAAAAGAAAATTCAAGTACAATTAATGTACAGACAACAGTATCTGTTGATGGAGTAGCATTAGATGTTTATGGAACTGTCACATATGATAAATGGATTGTTCCTGATGATGTGTCTTTGAGTAATTTTACTGTAGATGAAACTTATTTCATGGTTGATTATGAGTCTACGGTTGGATTTACTGTAGATGCGGTTGGCGACATGGATTATGTAAATTTGTGCGACAGTAACGGAGAAATTGGTACTATGCATGATGATGGTATCAATGGTGATGTTACGGCAAATGATGGCACATATACATATGTGTTGGAAGTTAAGGAGAGTGAAGGGAGCTTTTTGAATATTTCGCAAAGGCTGGAAACTCTGTTAGTGAGAGTGCAACAATATATTTCTTTTGAAACACCGGCAGAAGAGTCAAAAGAAGAATTTGATACTGTCCAGCAGAAAATACAGGAAATCCAAAATGGATATGTCGATAATACGGGATATGTTCCAGATGATTCAAAGAAAACTCTAATGGATGAGATTTCTACATATCTTGAACAATTGATGAAAGATAAGACTATTTTTCTATATGAAATAGAAGATGATACAGCTTATATTAAGTTTGCAACAGGCGTAACACTTGTTTTCGAGATTCCGTCAGAAGGAGTAAGTGCGGGTGGAACAGATGTTTCTTTAAGTTATATGGCGCGCCAGCCTAATCCAGATACAGCAATGGAGGCTATAGGAACATTATCGGATGCTTTGGCAAAAGAATTTAATTCTGAATCAACTACATATGAAAATAAGGAAGTAACGCTGGAACGTGTTAAGGCTATTGGAAAGAATCAAGTTGTCTTATGGCATGGACATGGCGGGTATGGACCTATTGTAAAGTCTTATTTGACATCTGGTGAAGATTTTGATTGGACTGCGTATTCGGCGAAATCTTATGATACGACAGGGTATTATGAGGATTGTGTACAGGATAGAATTATTTGCCGCAGTACAGAGAAACAAGAAAATTTAGCATGTTTTACATCAAAATTTGTTGAAAAATATTGTGGAGATTTATCGAATGATTTAATTGTGCTCATGTCTTGTCACAGTGGTCAAAATGAAAAATTAGCAAATAGCTTTATTGGAAAAGGTGCAACGGCAGTTGTTGGATTTACGCAAACAGTATATACGGCGTATTGTACAAATATTGGTGTGTATACACTGGCGTATATGACACAAATAAATGCTAATACCAATAATTACTACACGTTGTCACAAGCTCTTGATAGAGCAAAAGCAGAAGTGGGTAATAATGACCGTGAATATGCACGTAAATATCCTGAAACGTTCAAAAAATCAAACTTTCAAAAGCGGAACCTATCATTCTGGGTGGAAATAGTGCCAATGATTACCGTTTAACTGATGCGAAAACAGGTAGATTGACTGGTAAGATATGTAGAGCTTCGGATAGAAGTACACCTATTTCGGAAGCAACAATATCGGTTATTAGAGAAAACAAAACTACGTCTTTCACTCCGGATGCAAATGGAAATTATGCCATAACGTTGCCAGAGGGAGAGTATCTTGTAAAGATTACAGCTCCAGGATATATTGATTTTAAGGCATATGCAACTGTAACGCAGAATGAGAATACTTACATGGAAACATTTTTGTTAGTTGAGGGATCTGAAGATGAAGTGGGGATGGCCACAGGCACTATTAATAATGCTTTAACCGGAAAAGGTATTGAAGGGGTAACACTGGAAGTTAGGAGTGGATGGAATAATAGTGAAAAAGGTGACATAGTTGCAAATATTACCACAGATTCCTCGGGAAACTATAATGTGACATTGCCGCTTGGTAACTATACTTTATACGCGGTCAAGGATGGATATATTTCTACGATGATTAATATTATTGTTCAGGAAGGCATGACGAGTTCCCAAAATGGTACCATGACACCAACAATCTCCAGTGATAGTTTTAGAATAGTTTTGACGTGGGAGAAAATCTGAGTGATTTGGATTCTCATGTAGAAGGAATGCTTTCGGATGGAAATCCTTTCCATGTATTCTATAACTATAAGTCACAGTATGATGGGGATGTGGAGGTTTGCAATCTTGATGTAGATGATATTTCAAGTTATGGACCAGAAACAATTACGTTGAATCCAACAAATGAAAATCCATATTATTATTACATTCATCGGTATTATGGATTTGGAACAGTTGCTTCATCAGGGAGCGCAAGTTAAAGTTTATCAGGGCGGAAATTTACTGGCGACATTTAATGTTCCAACCGACCAGGGTAATGATGATTATTGGAATGTTTTGCAATCGTGAATGGAGAACTGGTTGTACAGAATACAATTACTTTTTGACAGAGACATCAGCTACGCGGGGACAGGAACAAGTGAACAGTCAAGCAATTTCACCGGTAATCTATTCCAAAAGAGAAAGTGGGAGACGTAGGTCAGTTGGACAATTCGTTTGTGGATAAAACAGGTGAAACAGAATGAGAATAGTGAATTGTCTTGATGAATAATCGGAGACATAGCATCTTAATGTAAGTCAGGACCGCTATAGTCAGTTTTGGGATTATAGTGGTCCTGATTTTACATACTAAACATAACCGCTTAATTCTTGGGCAACTATACATTTCCGTTTTGCGTAAAAAGGACATATAAAATCAAAATTTTTTGTCGGGGGAAAATCTGTTTTTATGCTGATATAGATAGCAAGAAAAACAGAAGGAAGAAACTTTGTTTGAAAGGAAAATTTTGCCGAAAATTTTAAAACAAGGAGAAGAAGTTATGAACACAGAAATGGAACAGGCATTAGCGATGCTGGAAGAGCGATGAGTAAGAAACTACAGGATTTATACATGAGGATAAATCGATAAAAGAAATACAGAACTCGATCAATGAAAAAGGCGGAAATAGTTTCAAAACTAAACCGATTAACAGGGAAACCAATGGGATGACATGGAAAAATGTACTAGTTTGCTGCAGCGATTGCCTCAAATAAAATCGATAGATGAAATGCCAGCCCAGGAAGAGATTGAACAGTGTATAAAGTATCTTATTCAGGAAAATGAAATGATGATGCTCGGTGCAGTATACAACAATGTGGGCGGCGCATATGAAGAGATTCAAAAAAATTCAGGGACATCGGAATATAATGAGATAATCTATCAATATTACTGCTGGGGAGTTGAAGCGACGGCAACTGCAATTAAGAGGCTTGAAAGAGAAAAATGATAAAATCCAGCTGGAAGCAGGAAAGAAGGCATTGCATATTTGCTTGCCGATATTTCTGTCTTTTTATATCAAACGAGACAAAGCATGGAGATTGAATATGCGAAACTGGGATGAATACGCGATAGAGATTGGTGAGTTAAAAGCTGCGCAAGCGTCATAGCTGGAAATTTTATGCAAATATATCATGGCATAGAAAGAAATGCAAAAAAGCATTAGAAATAGGCAGAGTTCGAATAGATGTAAATAAAAAATAATAGATGCAGGACTTGATCATGATTTAAAAGATATATTGAGGATGCGCAGAATTATTCTGATATATACAGAATGGAACTGGGACTGAAAAATAAAGAAACGGGTCAGGGTTTTCTGTATGCAGCATATTATGCGGAACATTCCACAAAAGAAAGCAGGCGATATAGAGATTATGAGTGCGCAATCAATAATTACTGGTATTCAAATTTGCCCAAGAACCGATAAACAGCGAATTCTGGGAGAAAGCACATCGGTATGCCAAAAATTCCCGTTTAATCATACATGTTCGGTAATCGTAAAGGAGTATCGAGAGTTAAAGAAGGGAAGCAAATAGTTACAAAAGGATACCCCAAAATGTAATAGACAAAAATTTGGTTTTACCAATATAAAAATGAAAAGGAGCAGCGAGAGATGGTAGAAAAGATAAAAAGCATTTTTATAATATTGTTATGTACAACATTGCTTTTGGGGCTGCGGAAAAAGTGTAAGCGATACGGAAACAGTGAGTGAACTAACTCCCTAAAGAACTTCAGAAACTCAATGAAGAATGCATCAAAATAAAAACCGGTGAAACCGAAATGGATACGGAAACGGAAGGAACCGTGAAATTAAGTGTAGAATTGCCGGATTACAAAAGTCTATATATAGAAGCGAGTCAATCAGAGAATCCGGAAGAATTTGTTCAAAAGGCTTTGCTGCAAAAGAAATTTAAAACCTGTAAAACGGAAATTACGGCCAGGGTTGCTGTTGAGAATGGAGAAACGGTAATTTATAAGGAAGAGGCGATTAACCAGTTACTTGAAAAAAGAATTTACAGACGCAATCAACGCACTGGCGGAGGAGTAAAGGTTATGAAGAGAATACTAGCTGCAATGTTGATCATCAGTATGACAGCAGGAATAACGCTTCAGAATGTTAAGGCGTCGGATGAAGAAATTTATTACAGTGAAAGCCAAATAGAAAACATTGCTCAAAACTATACAGAGAATGAATCATTATTTGAAAAATGTTTATGTTCCGATGAGGGAATTGCCTATTGGAAGATGATGCATAAAATTAATGCGGATCATGCATTTACGTGGGCGTTGGATATTTCTTCGAAAATGATTGAGGAATACCCGGATAAAAACGATACGCGGAAATACTCAGCTGCTTAATCAGTATGCAGACAGGAAATGTTGTTGAACAGGTTTCCGAACAAGTAGATTTGATCATCTTAAAAATACAGAAGATGTAATCTGGGATGCTGCGGGACTTGCGAATGAGCTTATAGGAAAGACAGGAGTTATTGGTTCCGTTAATGACATAGTGGGAAGTGTCTTTGACGGACATCAACCATTATTGAAAGCAAAGAAATCGCTAAGTATTATGAAACTGTATATCAGGATTATGCAGAATCAACGATGTTTCTGGATGCAATTGTTTCATACAGTGAGAATTCAGAGTTAAAAGAAGTGGCTGGTGAATTAAAAAGGCAAGTGATAGTTTGCTTGCGAAAAGATTGGAATGTTTAGCAGATATAAATGAAGAAGTGGCCAAATATGAAGCCAAGTTTTTATGAGAATTTAGGAGTTGAACTGTTAAAACAGTCTGATGTTTATAATACGGATGATGCGGTCAAGTTTTTTTGCTGATGAAGCAATTAAAAATTACAGAAAATTTTTCGAATGCAAAACTGGCTTTTAACGTTATGATTTATGCAGGAAATTTAGCAGCTGGAACGAATAATACATATAATCGCTATCAGGAAATGAAAGTTGTTGCAGATATTTCGGATGCATTGGTGAAAGCAAGTGAGGCTGTCGAAGTACCAAATGATACGACGGCAGATCAGGTCAATGCATTAAATGAAAAATGTTATTACTATAAGAGTCTGATCGTGAATCATGCGCGTGGAGAATATCTTGTGCATCAGTTACTTATGACGGATGCTGAGGGAGTGTCTTCTTTTCGATGGCTGAAAGAGTATTTCAGCGGAAATGGTATGAAAACGGATGAATGGTACGACAGCCAGATAGAAGTACTGGTTAAGTGTTATGACACGATCAATAATATATTCCACGTGGACGCGATCCATGACGATATTGAGATTAGTGATTGCTTAAAATCATATGACCAGCTGAAAGAGCTGCTGGCGATGCGGCCAGTGGATTATTGGCAGTTTTCAGATGCAGAATCCTATATGGTTGATGATTTTTATGTAGAGTATAAAGATGGCAACTTCAGCATGAAGAATGAGGGAGCGTCCTACGTAAAATTATATGGAATAAATCTGGGGAGACAGCATGGAGAATGCCGGTCAGAGTTTAACGGAAAACGGATGGGCAGCATATTCGGAAGATGCGTCAGGCCATTCCTATCTTGCCATGATAGGGGGAGAACCCTATTATGTTATGCTTGAAAGTGATGAGAATGGTAACCTACAGGACTGGTATTTAAACAACTGGCCAGAGGGGATGGTATAGCCGAGGCGTTGGAAAATTTAAAAGGTGGAAAAACAGAAAATCCGGAATTGTATGATGCGATATTCCGGGAGTATCAAAATGCTGTGGATACTTATACAACAGATGGGGCAGATGCCGTTTGGCGCAGTTTCAAGTAAGTGAATTCTTAATTTCAAAGTGTGTAGATTCAAATTTGCGGATCTGGTACGGATACTATGACATCGACGGTAACGGAATACAGGAACTGTTGTTTAGCTATGAAACAATAGAGGGAACGGAGTATAAAATAGTAGATGTTTTCTCTCAGGATGGAAAAAGTATTCAGAGAGTTGGCGAGGATGATACATTCTCTGAAAATACAGGATCGTGTATTTACACGAGCGGTGTGATTTACAACAGTGCAGGGGACAGGACAACTATTATAAGATCAATGTGAATGGATACAGTCTGGATAAAATTGAGCATCCGTCAGAACTCGGTGCGGAAATCAGTGTAGACTGGAAACTGCTGGAGATAACGAAGAACGAACCATTACAGGAAGATACGTCTTCGAATGAGAACATCATGAGTGCGGAAGAAGTATATGAAAAACTGGCAGAACATTATGCGCAGGAACGATTGATTCGCCAGGAGATGATCTGGCGGTTATGGAAGGCAGTGTAAATGGGACAACCTATAGCACAACAGTACGATGCGGAATGCCGGGAAACCCGTCTGCGTCGCAGGCACTATATGAAGTAAATGTTGACATGGTAACTGGAATTGCATCACAGACAAGAATGCTGTTGCCGGATGGAAATGTGGTGCAGTTTAGTCTTAGAGATAATTAGATGAAATAATGCAGAAAAATTTAAACTTTTTGTTGGGAAAATGATATTTACGGAGAGTTATATAGTGAAGAAGGGATGGTGTGTGTAGCTATGAAAAGATGACGGAAAAATAACAGAAAAATGCAGAGAATCCAATACGATTCAGAAAGGAAAAATATGTTTCAGAGATTATTTGGAAATACCCCGGAAGAACAGCTGACGTATCTTCAGCCTAGAATTTTACTCACAACATTGATCATTGTTGTTGGACTGCTTGCGATGCTGTTTGGAGGCAGTGGAGACTGGATTATCGTTATTGCAGCCTACATATGGGGATGGAATTTTTTGAAAAACTGGTTTGGATTCACAACTATTGGAGCTTTTTTCTCCGGAAATATTGCAATCAGGTGGTTCTGTTTGTGGTATATCTGATCGTCGGATATGTTATCGGTTTAATTATGTTTCTGCTTGGGGGCAGTCAGGTATATACAGCTGAGACTTTTGTTTAAAAAGATAGAAAACGCAGTCAGAACAAAAGTCTCTATAATACAGGGAGGTTACGCTGATGAAAGCACAACAGGAATATGAATCCCTCACCGGAGCGCATTGAAGCGCAGAAAGAGAAGAAAATGAACCGGTTCATTGCAGCTCTTGCGGCGGTGATACAGGAATCAGATGAGGAACCAGCAAAAGATACTTCGCAGCGAAGAGGACGAGATGAAGACATCGTCCTTATTTCGCTGTTTTCCCTTCGGATAAAACAGAATGTGAACTGATTCGCTGAGGGATCCGGGATCTGGTTGAACAGGTAAAAGAAGACATCGAAGAATTGGTTTTGCATGTGCAAAGCTTTGAATATGAGAGTACGATCTCTGAAATGGTAAGAAGTGATGCATATGATCTGTTAAAGTCCATCTGCCTGGAAGAAGACCGGGAAATGATACAGCAGAATTACAACTGGAATTTACACGTGGAAAGCAGCTGTCGGCATTCCTCAGGAAATGTTTTTCTGTTCATGAGTACGGCCGCATATATGCAAAATATCGGAAAAAACGGAGAAGCTGTCAAAAAAGTGCTGGAGGCTCTTTGCATTACAGTCGAAAACGTGGGAATAAAAATCAGAAGTAATATTCCGGGCTATTTCACAGATGGAGGAGATAGTCCTGAAACTGTCTGCAGGATTGGCGATGCAGAACATCAGCTTTTGCGGGCGACACTTCTTTATATGCCGGCGATTTTACTGGTTTTATGGAGACAGTCTGCAGAATCTGGGACGTGCAGAAGATGCCATGCATGTGTTTGAGCAGTGCTTTCAGATTCGAAAGAATTGTCTGGGAGAAGAAAACTATTACACAGAGCTGGCAAGGCAGGGGACGGCTATCTGCGAATTTTCTTACACAAACGGACGCGAAGGAAGAGCGGATTTACTGCATTTTGTAGACAGGATAGAATCAGGAGACTTTGAAGATCAGGAGAATCCGGAACAGCTGCAGATCTTTGAGCTGAAAACCTTATGCATTGCGTTAATGGGAATGTCGGATCACAGCAGTAATCAGAATGTAGTATCGGCGGTATCTGGAACTGTATATACAGCTTTGCCGGAAATATAAAGATACAGGAACCGTGTGCCAGCATGCGTAAGGGCCTGGAACTTCCTGGGGGCATTTTTATGAACGTGGGAGAATATATGCAGGCAGAAGATGCTTTCCTGCAGGCCCTGAAAGCAGAAGCCTCTGACGAAGAGAAAGTATGCTTTCCACCATAGATATACAGAGCAATCTGTTGCTGATGTATTATGTGCAGAATGATCAGGAAAAGGCATATCCGCTGTTGGATGAGATGTATCGTCTGACAGAGGAGGAAGAAGAGCAACAGACGATCAAGCAAGAGACGCTTGAACGGATGGATACTCTGGCAGTTGCGCTGCGGATGCAGATGATGGATCAGGCAGAGCCGGAAGAACTTGCGGATCTCAGTGATCTTCTGGTGGAGACGTGTACGGATATTTTAAGTGCGGATGCAGGAACGATAACGCGTGAAAAAGCGGTATTTGCAATTATCTGTATGTTCTATTTTATGCAGCAGGAAAGCGGTACGAGAAAAAGAGAGGAGCAGAAGTACTTTTGCCGGACGCTTCAAAAAGTTGAGCAGGAGAGTCAGATATTGGATCTTACAGCGATGCAGACTGCGATGATGGAATACGGCAAGGCGCTGCTGCTATGGAATCTGGGGCAGGAAGAGGCTGATGCGTCTTTCCAGAGTCTGATCGACAAGATGGAAAATCGTGGAATTCAACCGCTCCAGAAAGCAGCGATATACCAGAGCTATGGTACTGTTCTATGCAGAAGTGGAAGAAATACGGAAGGATTTTCCTATCTGGAAAAATCGCTGGATGAGATAACGAATGTATGGCATCCATACGTAAAATATCTGAATGATACCAGGTTAATCATGATTCTGGCACCGGTGCAGATGACATTTCATAGCTGTTATGCCAGGGAAGACAGTTTGCAGACAGTGCAGTATTATATGAATGGATTTTGCGTTTCAAAAGCATTGGCATCTCTTGCAGGCCGGGGAGAGAAACCGCATGCTTCAAAAAATACGGTTCAGCCGGAGCTTCTGGAACGGATACGGAAAGCACAGAATGCGGTTGCGGCACTGGAATCGGAAAATATGCTTCGAAATGCAGGAAAGGATTATGAGAAAACAGCTGGAAGATCTGCGAAACATGGAAAATGAATTTGCTGCCTGCTTTCCGGAAAATATCGATTTTATGAAGATTTCGCTGGAAACAGTACAGAATGCCATTCCGGATGATACGGCAGTTGTAGAGTATTTTCTGACAGTGGACCAGTATGGACAGATGCAGCCTGAGGACAGAAATGAGGTTCCATCGGTATTTGATGTTTACATAACGACGAAAAATCAGGCTGCTGCAGTCTGCGTAGAATAACCATTTCAGGCGGTATGGAGATTGCGGCAGATGCAAGAAACTTTGTTTGGATTATGCAGCGTATTTCCCAGGAGAGGCGTCCATAGAAGAGACTGAAGAGCTGGAGGCATTGCGGTATCGTCTTTATCATGCGGTGATTTCTCCTGTCTGTCAGAGATTGAGGAATATGAGACGGTATATCTTGCACCGGATGATGAACTGATTAATGTTCCATTTGATTTACTGTATGATGAGAAAAAAATAAAATTGCAGATCGGCATAATTGCATTAAGATAGAATGTGCAAGAGATTTCCTTTTTGAAACGATGGAAAGTTCTGGAAGTAAAGGAAACGTTGATTGTCGGCAGCCGGAATATGAAGTAAGAGAGCGAAGAACAGAGCTGGAACGGGAAAAGACAGAAGAAACTGGACGTGACAGAAAGATGGATCTGGATACGGTGGAAAAACTTCCATTTTCAAAAAGTAGAAGCGTACAGAATCTGCAGCAGAACTGGGGGAAAGAATGTATACGGGGGCGGCAGCGACAAAGAATGTCGTTTATCTGCACATGGATATAAAAATATTCACATCGCAACCCATGGCTATTTTGATATGGAAAATCAGGAGATTTCCCTGTATTCGTCTTGGCTTGCATTTAGCGGAATCCAAAACTGGTATCGAACAGGCGTAGAAAATCCAGTTTATGGAAATGGATTACTGACAGCGGATGAGGTGAGCCGGATGGATCTGACTTCGACAAAGCTGGTTGTATTGTCTTCCTGCCTGTCCGGAATGAATGAAGTGTTTTTGAGTACAGGATTTCATGGTATGGTCAGCGCATTTTCCGCAGCAGGAGTAAAGTATGTGATATCCAGTCTGTGGAGTGTAAATGATCTGGCTACTGCTGTTTTCATGGATGCATTTTATTCTTATTATGCAAATGGGGCAGAGGAACCACCGACTGCTTTGAGAAAAGCGCAGGATTATCTGCGGGATGCAACCATTGAGGAGCTGCGGATGCAGGGATGGTTCGAAGTGATACGTATCAGCTTCTGGATGAGGAAAGTCAGGAATTTATGGAATCACTGGAAGAAAAAACGGCAGATGGAAACCTTTTCGAAAAGAAGCATTTTGGGGAGGATTTGTCTGCTGTCAATGTCATTAAACTAGGAAAAAAGAAAGGAAGATAACTATGGAACAAGAGAAAAATAAGGGACCATCACAAGAGAATGAAAATCCTGGACTTGAAAAGTTTCAAAGAGCACAGGAACTCTATGAACGGTATTTCATTTCCAATGAGGAAGCCGATTTTGAAGAAATGATTACAGTACTGGATTCTATTTACAAAAACAGAGTAAAAAGTGAGTTGAGGGAGAAAGGCTGTTGTGATAAAGAAAATTATGAGGATGCGATGCAGGAAGCAAGACAGGGATTTGGACTCGGATAAAAGAAACAAAAGAAACTGGGGAACTTCATAAGGAGTTCAGCCAATATTGTGGCAGGATTTATACTTTATAAAGCAGTGGATATTGCAAAGAAAAAAACTCATATGAACAAAAGATGAGAGGGAGGTAAAAAAAAGGTAAAAAAGGAAAGAAGATCAAAAGTTATATGGAAGTGGTTTATCTTGATGCGAATTTACCGGACAGTGATGGAACATATGGTGAGCTGGCAGCAGATCAAACAAGAAAAACAGAGCAGAATCAGAAGTTTTGCAGAGGAATCAAGAAATATTTTTGGGGATATATTTGCAAGAAGTATTGTCAGGCAATGACGAATGCAAAAAGCCGAGCCGCCGAGAGCTCTGGCTTTATACTATGCACGTATTTTGCCGCATGTTCTTTATATCATGTATGGGATCGAGACGATTCAGATTCAAGGGAGCCTCTGCCGCATGGGCTTTTGAACATATGCAGGAAAAGACGATGGAATCCTTGGCGAACAGTCGGAAGAAGAAATGCAGGAATGGCTGTATGATTCGCTGCGATGGTCGGAGAATTTCTGGAATCAAATGGATCTGGAGATATACGTTAATTCGGAAAGAAAGCTTTTAAAAGATGTTGTATACACCGAGGTGTACGACCAAAGAAGAATAGACGACTGGTCGGAATCCATGCATAAAACGGTGACAGAATTGGCGCATCGGGAAATCAAGAAAGATAAACGTTTAGCGAATTGGGCAGTGGATCATATTGTTGAAAGCGATAAAACGTACAATCTGTTTAAAGGAGGAAGGAAAAATGATGCATTTAACAGAGGATCAGATCTATCACCTAGTAGAAGCAATCGGTAATCACGAGACTCTGACTGCGGAAGAAGAACAGCAGATGGAACATATCAGATCATGTAAAGAATGTATGGAGAGTTATTGCATTATGGCGGTGTTGGCAGAAGCCACCCGTGTAGACTGTGATTTGGTTTTGAATCCTGTATATAGCGAAGAAGAAACTGCTGAGTCGGCAAGAAAACTTCTTACGGCAATCAGGGTAACCTGTGAACGAATCCAAGATCAGATTTCTCTGATCGGTGAGCAGATTCAGAATCAGGCGGACGCTTTTCTGTTTGAACCTGTTCTGGCGACTGCAGTCAGAGGGGCAGCAAAAGCAGAAATACAGTTTTGCGGATGGAGGATCTGGACGACGAAAACACGTATGTTGTATATGATGCAGAAAACCATAAGCTGATGCTTCAGTTTGAGGCAGAGGGAAAAAAATGCAGCAGATTTTAAGGTATATCTGAAATTTGCCGACGAAACGACGATGGAACTTTCTCTGCAGGAAAGCGGATCCTGCCTGAAAGGAACTTTGGCGGATATTCCGTCTGAGAGTTTTGAGATTTATATTGAGAAAGCAGACTGAAGAAGCAGTGAAAAATGGCTCCGGGGTGAATCCGGGGTTATTTTTTCGGGAAAAATGAAAAAGCAGAGATTCCTTTCATAGATAAGAAAAGAAGATGGAGGGAAATGCATTGGTACATCGCAGGTTATTAAAGGGATTTCAGATCATGAACGAAATAGAACCGGGAACCTGCCCGAACTTTTTATTTATGGGGCGAATCGGTCAGTAAGCTGGAAGCAGATGCGAAGGAATTGAATGCCATGATGGAAATGGATGAAAGTAATTCCGTTGCAGGGGCGGTAAAGAGTTTTTCGATTTTTATGCCCTATTATGAAAATGCAGGCAAGGCCGAACAGTTCATGTATCATCTGCGGAAAGTTACAGTATTGCACGGGACTGCTATGACCGGTATCAGGGGATTCTGATTGTAGAGTGTTCGGAGGAATGGAGCAAATTTGGGTAACAATCCCTGTCTGGAACAGTTTCTGCATTTTATCAGAGAACATCGGGAGGTCTGCTTTTTAATGCTTATGCCGACGGAGAAGAACGCAAAGTATCAGGAGGTTTTATTTGGCGAATTCAGCAAGAATCAACTCTGGATCCGACAAAATGCGAGACGATGAAGATTCAGGAATGTATGACATTGTTCTGTGAAGATGCGGAACGGGTGGGTATTCGGTAACGGAGGAAGCAAAGCAGAAGCTGTCCGGGTTACTGGAAACACGAAATGAAATGCAGCTGGATAATGAAACTCTGGTTCTGCAGTTGATCAGACAAATTCAGCTGGATAAGCTGATGCAGCCAGAGACAGAAAAACAGATCGGTGAGGAGGATATCAGAACCGTATCCGGATTGCCGGAAAAGAGATGCCGAAAAAGAGATTGGATTTCGTGCAGAAATTGGGTGAGGAGGAACTGGTATATGTTAAAAGATGGGCTTGTTTATTCAGAATCGAGAATGGGATATGAGCAGGAGTTTATGGAAGATTTAGCAGCGTTTGAGTTAAAATCCAGCTGTGGTACCTTTCAAGGAGGTCCCGTTTTGTTCGAAAGAATGATATCTGCTATACCGATCACAGTGACAGCCATGATCTGATTGTTGGAGATACAGGTTCCCAGAAGACCCTGAAATTCGTGCTTCCGTTAATCTATTCGTGTGCGATGGCGGGTGAATCGATGGTGATTGTGGATCCAAAGGGGGAACTGGTACGCAAGTCAGGAGAATTTCTGGAACGGAAGGGATATCAAAAGTGGTCCTGAACTGGAGAAAACCGCAGGAGTCTCCAGATCGCTGGAATCCGTTTGAGCGTGTTCAGAAAGCATATGAGCGTGGAAAAAGGGCGGAATCCGCAAATCATTTGAATGATGTTTTGCAGAGTTTATTTTTCGCGCGAACAGAAAAGGGAAAAGATCCTTACTGGAACGATACGGCCGGACAGCTTGCACGAGGAATCAGCAAACTGATTCTTATGACGGAAGAAAGCCTTTCGATAAAATCAATTCTGGACTGGCGGCATGCAAAGATGCAGAGCGGCATGCTTCAGAATTGCTTTCTGGCACTGTCGACGGACTCTGATATTTATCAGGATCTGGCCGGTTTTATGAATTTAACAGCAGAAAATACAAAAAACCTGTATTACCTCGACATTTGATCAGCTGACGGGATTATTCAACGCATCAGCGCTGACGGAAATGATGTCAGGTACTACTTTTCCATGGAAGAGATTGGAAAGGAGAAAACAGCGATTTTTCTGGTTGTACCCGATGAAAAGACAACGTATCATTTTCTGGCAGCGCTGTTTATTTCGCAGTGTTATGAAAGTCTGCTGGATCAGGCGGATGTATGCAAAGGAGAACTTCCGGTACGTGTCAATTTTATTCTGGAAGAATTCTGCAATATGCCGAAGCTGGATGACATTGTGTCGATGCTGACAGCAGCCAGAAGCCGTAATATTCGTTTTTTCATCTGGTCATTCAGTCCTACAGTCAGATGAAAGATAAATACAATGAAAAACGTAAGCAGAACAATTATGGACAACTGCGGAAATCTCATTTATCTTCATACACGGGAAATCAGTTTTTCTGGAATATATCAGCAAACTCGCGGGACAGAATGAATTCGACCGCCCGCTGCTTTTCGGTTTCGCGGCTGCAGCATCTGAAAAAAAATGAAACCGTTATTTTTCACGATCGCTGCTATCCGGTTGTGGTGCGGGATCTGCCGCTCATTTTGAATATCCGATGAAAGCCAGTGCGGAGTTAAACAAAAAGGAGAAAGAGCGCGGGTACAGAAAGAAAAAATATAGATTTTGATAAAAAAAGAAAGATTTAGGGATTTATACTTAGAGCCATTTTAGAAAGGCTCCAGAAAAAATATTTTTGAAAGAGAGGCACATGAACATGGAAGAAAACGTATATGTTACAGATTATCCCAAAAGCTGAGAGAAGAGGCTCAAAAGCGGAATATCGAATTTGAAGAATCGACTTATGAATTTATTGATATGTTTCTGCATTATCACATTGATTCATATGATGGGAGTCTGTACAGAGTAGAAATCGAAGTGGAAAATGTTACGAACAACATCAGACTGATTCTGTATACGGAAGAAAAACATAAAATCGAAATGCTGATACCTGGCGGCAGAGTGACCGATAGAGTTTTTCATCACGTATAGCCAGAATTCCAAAAGGAACAGCGGATGAGGTAGCGAGAAGAATTCAGAAAGGCAGCTTTATCCATAATGAACTTCTGGATGTTGAGACTACATTGCAGAAAGCAAAGGGGCCTTGGAGTGATCTGGTGATGAAATCATGGTTTATGTGGGCTGACCAAGAAGGAGTTGAAGCCTGCAGCACTTATTTGGTCTACTTTAATGAGGAGATATACCAGACACTTCGTAAAATGAAGGAGATAGAAAAAAGGTACAGGATTTTGGTGCAGCTTATCAAGATCGGCGGGAATAGGGTCAAGGTTATTAAACTTGCCCGGGACTTTACAGGACTCGATGTGACAGATGCAAAGGATCTTGTACTTCAGGCTCCCAAATGCTGTTTACGGGCAGAAACAGCAGAAAAGGCTGTTGCTCTGTGTGAAGCATTGAGAGAGTGTGGAGCATCTGTTAAATGCTTATAAAATGCAAAATCAAGGCTTGTCAATCAGAAAAAACAGTGTTAGAATAAAGTTATCACAAAGGCAATTCGGAATAGAAGTGAGAAAATACGAAATGTTGAGTGGTATCTATATAAGATGGTTTTATTGAAAGTAAGGCGTATTGATCTGTGAATAGTTTTTCAGAGGATCAGTGCGCCCTGAGATAGGAAAAGGACACTGTGTTTGTTGAAAGACGATACAGTGTCCTTTTTGCATGAAATTCGAAAAACTATTTTCAGCAATTAAAATTTATCTTTATGGAGGTACCATTCTATGAAAAAAATGAACTTTGCATCTGTATCCTGCGAAATTGCTGTGGCTGATAATTTCTATTTCAGCACAGAAAACATCTGTGAGTACGGAAGAGATACCGTGCGCTATGCCGTAGAGCTGTTTCTTCATAAAAAACATCGGACTCAGAGAAAATGCACCTGGGAGAGCTGGGAAAATCCGGGTGGGAAAAGGAAGTGAGAAAAACAGACAGCGTTTCACTTACGTTTTTCCTGCACCTGTCATGGAACTGCCGGGCGAATGGGTGCGGGTAGCAGGAATGATTGACAGTCGTGGAGTTCTGCATCAAGCGCGTTCAGATTCTGCGCGAGCATCCTTGCTTTGCATCAGAAGCAATCTGAACAACGCTGCCAATGACCTCACGCGGAATGCATTTCCGCGTGAGGAAAGAAACGGAATTCCATAGGTATTATTTGGGTGATTTTGATACAAAAGGATATGGTTATGTGGTATCATATAATCATATTTACTGTACGTTTATTTTACGAAGGGAGAAGAAAAAATTGTCAAAAACGGAAATTGTAACAGAACTTCAAACGATATTGAACGATCTGAAAGGTATCACGGCCGATCTGGAACAAAATATTTCAGGCTTAAAAGATTTTCTGGAAGACAGAAAAATTTATTCCCAAAGAACTTGGTGTATCCATAAGAGAACAGCTGGAAGCGATCGATGCGAAACAGACCGAAATTGTATCAAAGTATGAAATGCTGGATGTGCAGAAACCGGAAATGCAGCATACAGCAATTGAGGAAAAAACTTATCTGAGATTCAGAAAGTAATAGAAGAAAATGAGAAGTACAGGAAAGCGATCGCATTTTTTTCTGGAACTTCATGCCGATGATGAAAAACAGCGGAGACACTTCAGAATCGAAAGGACAGGATTGCAGCAGAGCAGATTCAGTTGATGGAGGGGGATATTTTAAAGGAGTATGCAGAACCATATGCATGGCTGCAGCAGGCGTTCTGGGAGAAGGACGCAAGAAGAAAATTCTCGCTGATCTATAAATTAGTTCCCCATTTTGAAGAAGAAGAGACAGAATTCATTTTAATACATTAAAACTGGATGAGAACAAAGCAGAACCGGAAGAAAGTGTTCCGGAAGCATTTTGTGCGGAAACAGACAGCGCGGACAGAGAAAAAAGAAGACAGCTGAAAACACAGCAGAAGTTCTGGAAGAATCGGAGGAGTGTCGGAAGCATGGAAAGATCTTCTGATTCCGGAAGATTCTTCTTTGCTGCATGTTCAGATGAGTGCAAAAGCAGGCACAAAATTTGGAGTGAAAGAATTCCGAAAGGACATGTGTAAACAGCCACTGACGGAAAAAATGTGCTGTCTGCTGGAATGTATAGAAAGAGCATGGATATTCCGTAAAAAGTCTTGCAGAGAAAAATGACAACGGTTATGAAATATATAAGACCGCAACAGAGAAATTATATCAGTCCGGGTATTTAAAAGATATATAGTTGATGGAATGGGGGAATTTTTTTTACCTTATCTCCACGTGGAGAACGTATTTTATATACGAAAGAAGCAGTTGGTTTTATCAACCAGATGCTAAAAGAGAAAATTTCAAACCAGGATGAGGTAATGCGTATTGAGGTTACAACAAATTCTGCGATGACAAGATTGATGGCATACGACAGTGCATGCAAACAGAGAATTCTGTTTCCAGACTATGAATTTGATACATGTAACTCCGTATTTGGGACGGACTATTTTATGATTGGATATTCCATGAACGGAAAGAAAAACTTTCAGTGGTTTGCAGGTGTTGTAACGGAGGATCCGGCGGAATTACAGGAATTTAAGGATGTGGTGGCAGAAAAGCAGGGGCAGAGGAAAGCCTTGTTGTATACAGGGGTTTCACTGGAACATGCGAAAAAAGTGGCCAACTGGCTGCAGAAAGAATTAGGGAAGAAAGCAGCCTTGATTTACTATACGTCCAAGCTGGAAAAAAATGTTTATGCCTTGGAAAATGATTTTACCGGCTGAACCGAAAACAGGCGAGCCTGTGGAGGATGAGATAACAGATGAATCCGTAGAACTGCCAGAAGAAGAGCCAGAGCAGGGGACAGCAGAGGCAGAAGCGAGTTCGAAAAAACAGACAGTGAAAAAGAAGATGAGACGGATAAAAACAGAAGAAGCAATCACTTTAGAGCTGGAACAGCCTGAGGCAGTCGAGGAGAAGCCAGAGCAGGAGTCAGAAGAGTCATACGAAGCAGAAGAAAAAGGCATTGTTTCTGAGCAGACGCTTACGGATGAGAAACGAATGGAATATATCGCAGCATATCAGGAAATGATTGCTTCTGGTAAGATCTATGCAGCATCCGCCTATTTAAAAGCTTTAGCCGGAAAATATGATGCATTCGAACAGCATTATCGCCAGCTGGCGTATGCCATGAATGATCCGATGGAACATTGCACCTACAATTCTGATACGATCTTTCAGATATTCTATGGAGAATCGAACCAGTATCGGATTATTATGTGGTTGCAGCAGCCCTGCGGAATTATTTTCTGGATCAGTACAGCTATGATTATTCTGCGCAGCAGTTATATGACATGTTCAAGAAAAGCACTCTTCTGACGGAAAATCAGAGTCTTGAAGAGATTGTTTATGATCTGATGGAATTTAAAAACCGCCAGAAGAGGGGCGTTGACCGTTACGCGGATTATCGGGAAAAGAAAGAGGCGAATGGGAAAAACAACTTGCGAAAATATGCCATGAAGCAAAGGAATATTACGAAAGTTATAAAAATGGAAATGTCAAAGAAAGTACGTCCCATAAACGTTTTCTGAAACTACCAAGCTGCTTCTTGGGGCAGACAGTGATTTGTGCCAGTACTTGAAGGCGGTGAGCGAGGATGACAGAGAAATGCTGGAGATCTTGGAAGAATTTCTGGCGGATACTTATGTAAAAAGATCAGGCGGTTATTTGCGAGGAAAACATTGATCAGGCTAAAGTTAACCGTGTGATGGATGAGTTCTGGGATCGTGCAGCAGAAAATATGAATTCTGTCAAGAAAACCTCAGATCTCCTGGGAAGCCTGAGAATGAACCTTTCAAAAAAGTCCACAAAATTGTATCGATTCTCTGCGATTATGTATCTCTTATGCAGGCTTCCTTTAACAGCAGCGATGATGCGGCTTTGGTTGAGTATAAAAAGATCAGAACACCGTTATTGCACCATATGGATGAAATGATTGCGGTCCTTTCGGAAAAAAGACAGCGGAGATCGGAAAGCGTGTGCGGGAAAAACAGTATTACAGCAGACATTGAAAGAACTGAAAAAGCCGGCTGTCGGGCGAATACAAGGAGGGCAGCTATCAGTTTTATTATATTGATTTCCTGAAGAATGATAAAGTATTGTTGGATGAAGACGCTGCCGATTCTGGATGAAGTCTTTGAACTTCCGGACTTTTCTGTGATATCGAGAATTCAACAGCATTGTACGGAAGAGGAGCATGAATTTGCGGACAGAATGCAGGAGATTTTTGAAGGAGAAGATGATTACGGCAGTGGGATTAATTCTCAAATACTGGAAATGGCTCGACCATCCATTATCAGAGGAGGATGCCGAAAAATATGATATTGACAGAGCGATCGTATATCCGCTGAAGGATCTTGAAAATAAACGAAAAGAATTTAGTGAGGACATCGAACTGGCTCAGAGCTATGGACAGATTGATAATACGGCTGAGAACGGAAAAGAGTTGATCCTTCAGATTGTGGAATCATGGTATTCCCGGGCGGTTGAGACGCTTGAAACTATGGATTTTTTCGGAAGATTCTGAAGGAATTCCGGGAAAAAATGAAAAAGGATGCACAGGTCGGGCGGTTGATTTAAAAGAAATCTGGATACATATCTGAAACAAAATCCAGATTGGGAAAAAGAAGAACTGATTTGTGAGGCGGTTGCACAAATTAAGAACCGGATTGAACAGCAGAATTATGCAGCAGCGGAAGATTTGCTGAACCGGTGCTGACGCAGGATCTTGATCCAGAGTTCCAGTTTTAAACAGGAAGACTATCTGGAAGAATTTTAAATGAATATGATATCAATTATAGAAAAACTGCAAATTCAGGAACTACGCTGAAAGCATTAATGAATACACCAAAGACGAATAAAGATATTAAAGGGGGCAATAAACTATTAGAAAACTGGCCCAAAGGAGCGGGAACAAAGCGAAACAACATTGAAGGTGCTGCTGAGTACACTTGGGTTTCAGCTGGAAAGCGTGCAAAAGTGAGACACCAGTACTTGGAAAAGTTGAGAATTATACCGTCAGATTGAAACGTCCGGAAAATGGAAGAAAAAGTAACTATAAACATCCCATTGCCGCTTTTGGATCTGAAGCAGAGGAAAACGGATTCCGGGTAATCTGCCTTTTGGAAAAACGGATGCGTCCGTCTGATTGACACCTTCAAAGAAGTTGGAAATGCAAAACATACCCTTTTGTTTTGCTGGATTATGCATTACCGCTTGCTGAGAGAAGAATTTTGGCGAGAAAGACGAAAACGGATCTGAGCGGAAAGATTTTTGCTGTTGTAGATCGGGTGGTACTTGTGTATCTGGCAAAACATTATACAGAAACGGCAATGAACAGAATGCTGATGGCAGTGGTTATGCCATTTGCATCCTATCAGCCATATATTCATAAATCAGTAGACACAATGCCACAGGAGATTTTTATCGGGCGTAAATATGAGCTTGAAAAATCGAGTCAGCTACCGGTGTAAATCTTGTATATGGCGGACGCCAGCTTGGAAAAGTCTGCACTGCTTCGCATGGCGAAAAAGAACATTGACCATGATGAAAATGGAGACCGCGCAGTTTTGGTGGACATTAAAGATTCAGATTATAAAACAGCGGCCAGGAAAATTTCAGCGGCACTGTTTGATGAGGGAATTCTGAAAGAAGAACATATTACGGAGGACTGGAGTGAACTGGCACGTGATTTGAAGAAGCGGCTGATGGATACAACGGATAAGATTCCTTATTTTCTTCTGATGCTGGATGAAGCGGACAAATTTATTGAAAGCTGTGAAAGTGTAAAATATGAGCCATTTGATATGCTGAAAGAGATTCAGGGTATTGGAGAAAAAAGGTTTAAATTTGTAGTAGCGGGTTTGCGCAATATTGTGAGATTCAGAAGGAAGCAACATTGGGAAAAAATTGTGTATTTCCGCATTTTGATTCACTGACAGTAAAACCATTCAAAGCAATGGAAGCAAGAGAATTGCTGGAGGTACCGTTATCCTATCTGGGATTCAGATTTCGGAAGATAATGAGACGGAAGTATTAATTTCTACGATTCTCGGTACGACAAATTATTTTCCAGGTCTGCTGCAGCTGTACTGCACAAAAACTGATTGAGGCAATGCAGCGGGATTATGCGGGATATTCGGAAAGTGAGACACCGCCTTATATTGTAAAGAAAGAGCATATTAAAAAGTGCTGGCAGAGCAGACTTTACAGGAGGAGATTCGAAAGAAATTTTCATCACATTAGTAGTCGGTGACGATAGTTACTATTATATCATTGCATTAATGGTTGCTTATCTTTACCATGAAAATAAGTCAGAAAATGGATGCAGTGCGGATGAGCTGCTGGAACTGGCAGAAGGATATTCCATTAAAAAATTCGGGCATTAGGCAAAGAGCAGCTGGTTGCATTGATGGAAGAAATGCGTGAGTTATATGTACTGCAGAATACTGGTGAGGGACGTTACCGTTTACAAGATACAGCTTCTGCCAGATGATGGGAACTATTCCGCAAATTAACGATGAACTTGAAATACATGGAGGATTAACGATGGATCAGATCTGGTGGAATCATATCATCAAAGCGCATGCGTTTCTGGAAAATATTGTAAAGGAAGCTGCGGGAGGGGCAGCTTACTGCTGACCCTTCCGGATTCGGTACCATGGAAAAGTACATTTCTGGATCTGATCCGGGAGCAGCTTCTGATGGAAAATCCGAAAATAAACTGGAAGTCATAGAATGCCCGGAAGAGGAGCCGGGGAGTTCATTCTACAGAAATACTGTAAAAAAGAGAAACGCGGGCAAAGTATCGCTATGGAGTGAGTTATGCACAGTTTCTTGAAAATGTCAGGAGACGGTTTTAAATGACAGATATGTCTGGGTGTCGGATATTCCAGATGAGAAAGTAACGAAATGGCTTGATTTTGTATCAGAATATCAAAAAATGTACAGGACAAAACACCGGGAATTTTATTCTGGAAGTACATAATGATGCCATGAACCGAAAAAGCAAAAAGGGAATCCGGAGTCTTGGCTTTGAGCAGAATATCGGAGCATATGATAAATATGCTTTCTGCGCACTGGCATCATCTGAGACAAACTGTAAAGAGTTTCTGCGTCCGTATCTGGCAGAGGCCGTTGCTTCTGTCTGCGGGGATGATGTGGAACTATGTGCGGTATGTGGCGAAGGGAATGGAGTTCCTGAATGCACCTTATGAGACCATTCAGAAAGTGACGGAAGATCTTGTCAGGAGTGATGGAGAGAGGTACTGCTTCAGCAAAAGCCAGGAGGAAGTGGATACGCTGCTCTGGGAGGCGCAGTTGAAATATGTTTTTCCACTCGTGGAAAATTATCGAAAGAAGGTATTTTGTGAAAAAATATTATGCTTTTATCAAAGCGGCACTTCCGATCAACAACGGATATGGAGATCAGGTTATGGTTCCTGAGGAAGCTGAGCTTGGAAATCTGATGTATCTGGTGGAACGGGGAGGGATTCCGGTTTCAGCAGAGGAGAGTATGGAACTTAAACGATACAGAAAAGCCCGGAATGAGTTGGCACATATGAATCTTTTTAAGCAACGAAGAATTATGTGTGATATTGAAAGCAGGAAAACATAAAACGGCATCTGATTAGAAGGCTTAGCGGGAAGTAAGTTTGAGCGATGATACCCGTTTAAAGCCCTACGGATTCAGTGTCCAGTCTTTTTCTTCCGTTTTCGGTTTTTTTATCGACTGGGTTACGATGTAGGCGCGTTCGCCCATGTGGTTGTACTCGCGGTTGTCTTCTGATCCCAGTTCGGCATCGCTGCAGTAAATGAACTTCTGGCATCCGAAATCCGCAGGAACCTTTTTTCTCTAAAGGCTTGAGCGAGGTCTGTTCGTTTGAATTTCCGGGAAAAAGCGAGAATGCAAGTGGAATTCCGTCCCCATCCATGAACAAGCCCGTCTGGATAATCGGATTCGGCCTGTGTTCTTTACTTTTTCCGTATTTTTACTGCCGTCCTCCTGCTCGATTTCGAAGTAATAATTCGAGCAGTCATAGTACAGGATCTTATCGTTTCTTTTGCCAAGAAAGTGGCTGTTCTTATACAGCTCTGCCTGGATCAGGTTGCATTCGGTGCCAAGAACATCTAATGCCCGAGAGACATCGTGAAGTTTATAAGAAGGCTTTTCTAAGAATTCAGATGCCGTTTTGTAAGAAGAACGTTTGCTGCATGGTTCCAGGATTCTGGTATAAATCAAATCGGACAGGATTGCATTGAGGTCGTACTGAAACTTGTATTTCTGTTTTAATTTCCGACAGATTTTGTTTAGCTGGAGCTGATAGTAAATGGACTGTGTGAAAAGGTAGCCACCCCGAAAGATGCTACATTGGGGTCAGACCGTGCGCCCAGTTAAGGGCATATAATCCGGTAGGTGGAAATCCTGTCAAATAAGTTGCTAGCCACAGCATTTGAAGCGAGTCTTGGGTGTATGACGGTAACGGCATATGCTATGGGGAACTCGGGGTCAGGTACCATTAGATAAAAGGAATGAACGGACATATTGCAAAGCCTGTTGAGGCAGAAAAAGTTAAAAGAACCATTCTTTCAGCTTTACGGTGAGATGAAAGGTAAGTAAAGTATAATTTTTGAACAAATAAGATAGAAAACATATAAAGTACAGAACAGATATTCGACCTGTTCTGTACTTTTTTATTGAATTTATATTTAACTGTCAAACTTCCGAGCAGTAACGAGCGTGGTAACAAATTGTTGCAGAATACAAGGAATGCTTGCATTTTGAAAAACGATGGGTAAAATAGAGAACATAGATGGCACAAAAGAGTGGAGATTAAAATGAAGAAAAAAAAACAGGAAAACGGATCCGGTGTGGTAGTCCTGCCGGAGCGATTTTTGTTCTGGGAGTGCTGATCCTTGTCGTGGGCGGAAGCTTCGCGGCGTACACTAATTTTCAGAGTGTAAAGCGTGTCGTATCGACAGGAACACAGAGCGATACAATGTTTGGTTCGAATTATCTGTCACTGATAAGCCTGACGGATGAAAATCCTCCGGTGAAACGGATTTCACTCGCAGAAAGTGACAATTATTACACCATTACGGTAAGCGTGTGCAATTATGTGTGGGGCGATGAGACTCTTTATAACCCGAAGAACATTACCTACGAAGTCAAAGCAGTCCTGACTGCCACAGACGGCGGGAAAACCTTCCGGGTGGAATTACAGACATCACGATGAACGGAATAAATTTAATGCGGATGGAACATGTACCTTGAAAGACCAGAAACTGGCAGCAGGGAAAAGCAGAAAAAACAGTTATTCCTTCCGGATTCCAAAAGCGTTGAAAGACAAGATCAAAATCCAGATAACGGCGGAACCGGATTCCAGTTCGGCAGACGCGGTCAATTCACAGAAACTGGCAGCAATTCTTTCGTTTGCAGATTACAAAGTGACAAAAAACTGGACAGGAAAATTCCTTGATTCAACAATTAACAAGAAACCATTGGATTACGATGCATTCAATTATGAAATATCAGGAAATGGAGAAGGAAAGGTGACGGTCACCTGGGATGATAAGCTGCAGCTGAGCAGCTGGACTGTAATAGGCGGGAAGAATACCACGGTCCCGGAGCAGGGGAAGCATTCGTATGTATTTGATGTGGACGCTTCGACAACCGCGATCAGTTCAGTTTTACAGAAACCCGGAAAAACCGTTAGAGGAGAAAGATAATAACTGGATTTCTTTTGGAGATCTTGTTACTGTTTTCCTACCAGGAAAAAAAGCAGAAGGGCAGAGTGAGTTAGAAAAATGAGTGGATTATAAGGTCTCCTACTATTTTTACAGGCAGGATAGGATTGATGAAAATGAGAGTACGTAAAAAGATAAACTGGATGAAGCGTATGGTAGCGGCCGGAATGGCAGTCTGCATGGTACTGATGACACCGGCATCGGCACTGGCAGGGGGCAGGGAAGGCACGGAAACGCAGACCATATCGGAAGAAGCAGCGGGCGAATCCATTCTGGATACCGGGACAGGCTCTGTGGATGCAGGGGAAGATGGCGGAACCGGAGGACAGACGGAAAGTAAGGCAAACAGAGCAGGACAAAAACCCGGACAGACAGCGCGGAGCCATCAGAAAAGGACAGCGAGACAGAAGAGACTGGATCTGCAGAAAAAGACAGCGAGACAGAAGAGACTGGATCTGCGGAACAAGGCAGCGAGACAGAAAAAAACAGGATCAGCAGAAAAGAAAACACAGCTGGACAGCACAGATTCTGCCAAGAGCAGCAGCCAGATAGACGACACAGCAGCGTTAGAAAGTGCAGAGCAGAAACCAGAGTCCACGTCTGCAGAAAACGAAGGCCAGAACCGGCAGGACGGCAGCGATGCGGAAAAACCAGGCAAATGCCGCATCCGTAGTGGCGGATGCGGGAAATCAGACTCCGACGCTGATGCTTAATGAGGCGGTTCAACTTGCTCAAAGTGATGAAGCAGCAAAAGACAAATTAAAAGTGGATGCAACTACCCGGACAATAACGGTAACAGATGGAATCGGATTAATCCTGTTATCCAATGTGAAGCCTTCAGAATATAAAAGTATACAATAAACCTGGTTACAACTTCAGGATGGGATCTTACGGGAACGGCAGAGGTTGCAGGAGTGGCCTATAGCTTTCTGGGACTGGGTGAAGATGCCAATCCGTATGAGGGAAAATTTGAATTTGATAAAAAACAGTAGCAGAAAATTTCTCAATAACCACGACGAAAGCACTGTTTCATGTGCTTTCAACAATCAAGAACTGGATCAATTTCCTTTAGCATTTCAGGGACTTTTTCCACCACCATGAAACCACTTTTGGCAGAAAAACTGAAAAATAGTGGAGATGATACAAAATTAACTTCAACGGTTGTACTTAGCAATTTGAATTCTGGTGGGATACAAGAAGCAGCAATCGGCGGTTTGATTGGCACGATGGAAGAAGACAGCAGGGCAGAGATAACTTTTACAAATAATTTCTCAAACTCATTGAAAGTCAGCGGAGAGAGTCATACAGGTTTATTCTGTAATACAATGGAACCGGGCGCATCCCTGACTGCGACTTTTAAGAATAATGTTAAGAATACGGTTAGTGTCGAAGCAACCGCATCAGGAGCAGATGCGGGCGGATTTGTCGGTCATATGGCAGCAGACAGTCAATTAACGATTGCCGGAACTTCAGCAGCGCAGGTAAGCTCTGCGTCCGGAAATGCCGGAGGACTGGCCGGAAGCGTGACAGATGGAAAGATCAGTGTTCAGGCAGAAAAGGGAGAAAACGAAGCGGCTGCCGGAAAATTTGCGTTTGCGGATACACTTACGTTAAAGGCAGGCAGTGAAAAAGCAGCAGGCGGATTGATCGGAGCGTATTCGGTTACGAAAGGCGGCACTGATAACGGTACTGGCAATCCAATCAGCTACGATCTTTCTGAATATGAGTTTCACAGCATTACTGTATCCGGCGGCAAGGATGTCGGCGGATTATTTGGCGTGCTGAAAAACACCAGTACAAGTTCCACTACCGTGGCTGTCTCAGGAAAGACGACAGGTGCCATCACGACAAACGTGACGAGTGAGAGCAAAGTGACAAATCTGGGAGGACTGATCGGAACCTATGATACTGTAGCTAGTACAGATGGAAATAGTGCAGCCGTTATGAAAAATACACTGGTCATAAAAGGAACTTCCAACTCTGCTGGTTTAGATATCAGGGCAGTTTCCACAGGTGGAAGCAAAGCAAGTACAACTTATGGCGGAGTGATCGGTGCTGTATCCGGCAGCAGTTATGTGGAAATCGAAAATGTGTCTGCTTCCACAGCAGATATGAAAAACAGTAATACCACAAGTGTTGGCGGTCTGGTGGGAAAGCTGAATGACGGTTTCCTCAATGTGGGAAATGTGACAATAACTACAGCAGATGATAATGATCTTGCAAACGAAGCAGATCAGGTGGAAGGTCATGGCGGTCTGATTGGTCATCTGGTAAAGGGGGTACTGCGCCTTCACGGAGAGACAAATTTAGAGAATCAGAAGATTACAACTGCTTATAACCATGTAGGACAGATTGTGGGATGCAACGAAAATGGTCTGATCTATGCGCTTGGAAATGGTAATAGTCTGGATGCAGATGGAAAAGGCTGGAGCCTGACCCGTTATTCCGGTACGGATCGAGGCGGCTCAGATATTGGAAACTGGGGGCTGTGATTCGACTTGGGAAAATCTGTCTGAAGGCGAAGATGGAGTCTTTACCTTTAATGAAGAAGCTCATACTGTTACGATAAACAGTTCTGTAGAGAATAAAACTAAGGCGGCTATCAATGGTGCAAATCAATTTGCGGCATATGCGCTGGCATTCGAGTTTTCCAAGACCGATACGGGAAAGACGGAAGCACTGAATCTTAAGAGTAAGGTAGATCGGGACCAGGAACAGACAGTAAATCTGACCGGAGATGTAAAGCTTACCAATACAGGTATTATTGGCATCGGTAAGGATAACGTAGAGAAAGGTAAGGCACATCAGTTCAAAGGAACGCTGGATGGTGGCAATTATACGATTACATTGGATATTGGAGCTGCATATGACAAAAATATTTCTGAAAATGATCTTGCCGCCGGACAGCTCTATGCAAAGCGAAGCGACCAGCGAGATACGCATTACAGTCTGGCACTGATTCCCTTTGCCGGGGATATAACAATTTCCAATCTTACGATTGATGGTAATGTCATCTGCAAAATACCGAAGACGGTAAATCAGGAAGTAAAAGACATCAAATATCCAGCATTTGTCGCAGGGGCAATAGGCCTGGCAAGTGGAAAGACAGAATTCAACCATGTTACAGTAAATACCAAGAGTTCTGTAACAGAAGAAGCAACAGATGCAAAGAAGCTTCTGGCCTGGCAGGGAGGATTTCTGGCTCGATGCGAAGGAAGTACGTTAACCTTTACAGATTGTACATGGGGAATACTGCGAGCCTTGATGATGAACGTGATACCGACAACCATAGAATCGGCGGCCTTGCGGCGGAAGTGATGGGGTGGCTGTACCGTAACTATAAGTAACACGACCTTAAGCGGTTCCATTACATCTGCATCGCAATCCAATGCCAATGTCGGCGGTCTGATCGCAGTCAGCCGTGGGGAAGATTCGAATAACAAGGCAAACTCCAGCACGATAAAGATTTCTGAATTATCGGTAAAGGGTGAGACGGTCACAACATCATTAGCCACAACAACCAGCGGCGGTCTGCTGGGCTACCAGTGGAAGAATACGAATGTTGAGTTTGCTGCGAATGCCGGAGTGACCATATCAGGCTCGACGCTAAATGCAGGCACTGCCCAGTTTGGTGGACTTGTCTATCAGGCAACTGGATACTGAAAGCAACCGCAACGGACAGCATTGTATTTACAACAGGCACAAATAATCAAGTAAATACCTTTACAGGAAAATCAGAGAAAGAGAATCCAAGTGGTCTGCTGGTGGGAACCGGTCTGCTTACAGAAACGAATGCAGATCAGACCAAGACAACCTCTGCCCTCTATCTGGAAGTGGGCACATGGGGAAGTGCGGCGGATTCCGCTTATAAAATTAACGAGGGTGCAGTTGCCCTGAACATCGGCAATTCAGAGTACTTTGATGAACTGGCTGGCATTACCAGATTTGATGATGCCGGAAACAGCAATGCAGTGGTTTCCCTTGCGGTACGTGGCAGCAGTGGGAACGCAGCTTTGATTGATAAAGACAGCAAGACAACAAATACATATACGGGTCAGATAGACAAAAAAAAATTATAAAAACACAAAAAGACAAGATACTACTACAATCTGGACAGCTACAGAAAAGACAAGTATACAACGGATCTTAAAAATATCACTTCGGAACCGGATTTAGTTTTGTGGAGTGCAGCCCAGTATGCTGCAGAAAATATCAGAACGTGGTTCAGGGAAAAAATCACCAGTACACCAGATAATCCTTTTGTGACAAGCATATCCGGAAACCTGAATCTGGATGGATATTCGTATTATCCGGTGACACCGCTTACCCCGGTACATATTGGCTCGGAAAGTAATACTGGTTCAGATACAAACCTGACCTTTGCCTACGATGCGATGAATACGATAGAAGAAACAAATAAATCGTTCTCGGATGCAGAACATCAGCATTACCTGATGCAGCACGGATTGCTCTATAACACTTCTCATGGTGTGCTGGTAAATAAGACTTCTTTTGCGGGTGTGGTAGGAAAGGAAAAATTTAAAAGTGAAGAAAAATGCAGACGGTTCAGACAACGGTACACAATATAATTCCGGTGCACTGATTTATGGAAGTGTCATCGGAAATCCGATCAGCAACATTGTTGGAATCACTCTGAAAAATGTGACATTGGATGGAATCAGAGTGACAGGTGTGGAAAAAGACAATGGCATCACCTATGCGCCACTTCTGATCAATCGAATTGCAAAAGCAGCAAAATTGACCGTAGATAATCTCTCCACCTGTGACAAATATATGACAGGAGAGGGCAATAATCAAGAAACTGCGTATGCTGCAACCAGTCTGGTCGGCTCCGTCGGTGACAAGACAGCATCCAAGCTGACTCTTTCATTTTCCGATATTGCACTGGACGGACGTGTAGCCGAAGATTCAGAAAAATCTACCTCTGTGTGGAATAATAGAACCGAGCAGGTAGAGTATCACACAACTCATACGATATTTACCCGGGCAATCCTTATGGAGTACTTTATGTATTCTTCCGATGGTTCCGGTACGTATAACTTTAACAGTACCGATAATAAAGTTACTTATGGTGTGGAGCTGACGAATACAGGGACAATTGGTCGAAATCCGGATAAGCAGTATCAGTACTATGATGTGGACAGCTATATCACAGATCAGAAGAATAAAAAAATGCGAATGAAGCTTATGTGAAAGACAGATATAAGGACACGAATTTTTCTTCGTTATGTCAGGGTAGCACAGAAGATTGAAGAAAGTACATATGAGCTGGATATCAACCAGAAATCTACTGGTCTGCTGAAAGGCTGCGGTACCTATGGGGATCCGTATATTATTGAAGACGCACTTCAGCTGAGTTCACTGGCTTCTTATATCAGTACCCCTGGCAGTATTTCAAAACTTTCAGGTAGCATTTAATTCAAAAGTCCTGGAAAGTCAGACACAGACAGCAGAGAACTACCATACGCAGGGAATGCTACTTCTGCTACTACAGGCACGGATATTATCTATACATGGGAAAATAATGCATGGAAAGCGGATGGAGCAACAGATACAATAGATACAGCTAAAGCAACCAGCTATCTGTTAAATGCGTATTACAAAATCGAGAAAGACATTACGATTTCCGCAGAAACCTTCAGCGGACTTGGTACACTGACGAAACCATTCAGCGGTGTGATTGTTGGTTCAGCTGATAACGGCAATCCCATCACTGTAAGTATGAAAGGATCGAACGTGAACAAAGACAGCTTCGGCGGTCTGATTGCCTACAGCCGTGGAAGCGTAGTAAAAGATCTGACGGTGGACTATTCAGATGCAAAGATTCAGATGCAGGCTGTAAGTAGTTTGCCGGGAACAGATAAAAAATCCATTCTTTGGCGGAGTTATTGGTTATTGCATGGGTGGTGATACCATTATTGATCATGTGTCCGTACAGTATAATGAAAATACAGTATCATTTAGCGGTGACTATGAAAAGTTAATAGCTGCCGGAGGATATGTCGGTCTGGTTGGTGGGGCAACCAACGTAACCGAAAAAGTGACTATGAAAAAACCGGCGGTGGAGTAGTTTTCCGCAATATGGATAGTACAAAAAATACCTTTACGACGGTATGTGCGGAAGCGGCCGGTACAAAAGAAAACAGTAAAGATGTCAAGTGATGATGGTACACCCAATGGTAAATCAACTACAGATGGCGGTGACTATTTCTATCGCAACCCCTATGTTGGCCGTGTATTAGATGGCTATGCATGTGCAGAAAACTGTACTGTAGACAATACCGATAAAAACTATACCATTCAACGTTTACAGGCAGGGAAAAGTGACCTGACGGTATCCGAGGAAATGATGTATTAAACGCTACTGTAGCGTCTGAACAGGGACTGTGGCTGCTGTCCGCGATTGTAAACAGTGGCGCAGGAGCGATGGATTCTAGGGGAGTTTATGGATGTAGACGACGAGGTGGTTGATGCGTATCAGTATGGAAAACCACGTACTGCGACGTATGAAGGAATCGGAACAGATGCAGGAACAGATGCAGGTACAAGGCTTGCAGATGAAAAATACTGGGGTGGAAATGCAGGTTCTGCAGGAAGTGATGGTGCAAAAAACAGAGTTTCTTATCTGGTGAAGAACTATACAACAGGTACCACAGCAGCAAGGCTGGCAGGAAAAGAGCAGTGATACAAAGACAGCTACGAATATCCCGGTTAATCTTACATTCAGCGTAGAAAGCATTGATATGACTGCTTATGGCAATGGATTCCGGGGAATTGGTTCCAACTATGGGAATAATAAGCAGGTTTGGAATAATAACTGTAGTATTCTGAAGTATATCGCCGCAATCTGTTGATTCAGAGCATCAACACCGACAGGACAGAAGATACGGTGATTACCTTAAATATGAATCAGAATGATTATCATACAGAATACAGTACTGGTGTATGGCGCAATCAGGGTGCCGGATTATTTGTGGATTTTCACTTTACAAATGGGTGTGAGGTGAAGCGTCTTAAGATATCAGGAAACATTAAGCTTGGATTATTTGATGAAAAGGGTACGTTAACGTATGTGACAAAAAGGAGACAATCCGGATATGCATATTGGTGTGGGCGGTTTTGCTGCAAGAACTGCCAATTCCAGTGGTAAGGTAACCTTTGACCAGTTTAAACTGGAAAATATAAACGTGTATGGTGGGACTATGACGGGTGGAGCCATTGGTTATATCGATGGATATAGTGGAGCAAAAAGGAATGTATCTTTTACCAACTGGACGATCCGGAACGAAAAGGTAACAAAATGGGTTTATAACGATGGAAGTACAGGTGGATTAGTTGGATGGAATATTAGTTATGGTACTTTGTCAATTACCGGAAATGAAGATAGTTCTGTAAATGATGTGTCTGTTACTACACATGCAGAGCTTTAGTACAGCTGCTGCCGGTGGTCTTGTGGGTGCAAATGATTACAGTTCTGTAAAGTAGAGAATGTAAACGCAAAAAAATTTAAGTGTTTCAGGTAAGAATCTGCGAGATCTTGGAGGTTTGCTGGCAGCAGGCAGAAAAGATGGTACGCTCGAAGTGAAGAAATGTTCTCTTGCTTCTATGAAGATTACGCTAGAGATCAATTCCAACCAGAAATCTTTAAGTGCCTGCGTGGGAGGCATCATTGGATTTCACGAAAGACCGCTGACGATTTCAGAAGTAAAGATTGTGTCGGATTCGTCTATCAATGGTCAGCAATTTACCGGTGGTTTCGTAGGCTATTCAGCTGTAGATGTGACAATTCGTGACTGTAGAGAAGAAAATATCAATATTAAGACAGATATGAACTGGATCGGTGGATTTATTGGATATGTCAACCCGAACAGAACAGCCACATTTCAAAATTGTCAGGAAGAAAATGTGAACATTCTTGGTCGGTATACAGGTGGTCTTGTCGGAGCTATGGATGGCAGTATCAAGGCATCAATATAGAGTTTTTTAATGTGATTGGAGTAACTTATAATGATAAAGGATACGCAGCATTGTTAGTTGGTAATACGGAAAACAATGCTACGAATAAGTACAGTAACAAAGTCAGTGGATATAATCTGTTAGCAAAAGAATCGTAAATTTGGTTATAATAACAAAGCGAAGGTAGATGAGTTATCGACTGCAAATATCCAACCGATAAATACTTCAGGTTTTTGGATTGGTAAAGTCGGCGATAAATGGCACAATCAAGCTGGTAGCGGTTGCAGTTCAGGGAAATGTCTTTCCGCAGAAGGATATCGGTACAAAAAATGGAACTGCTGCGATCATTTATGCAGATGCATTCGTGGATCAGACGTATCAGCCGATCAATTCCACAGACAAACTATCTTCATCTGCCAGCCCATGGCTGGATGTTAATCAAAGAGCGAGGTACCTTTGCGGACGGCACAGTTATGACCGGTAATGGTGTTGGAATGCAAGAAGGCAGTACAACAGCCAGTGCAATTTTAAACGGCTTACAGGCAGAGACACCTGCTTCTGATGTTTATTGGAATTTACTGGAGAACAAAGCAAAATTTGTGAAATTCTCAGATACGACCAATGATGCCTACGTGACGACGTACAGGAAAGAAGAAAGTTCCACTACCACCGTGAACGAGAAGGTTGATTTCCCGGTACTTGTGGTAAATAATACAGCGGATGTGGATACGATGATCTGGAATTACATAGCTGCCATGACGAATGTCAGCAGCGGAACAGATGCGAAACAACAGATTAAGAGCATTACCGCAACAAACTGGCAGTGGGATGCTACAAAAGAATTCTTTCACAGCTAAGAGCGAAGAAGATACAAGCCTAAGTATCAGCAATGCGAAGAAAATCAGCATCGTTCCGAATGCCTACGACAATCAGAACAGTCAGTTTACTTTGCTGGCTGTGACCTACATAGATCCGACAGACACCACAAACACTACAAACCCACATGTTTTCCATCTGTACATTCCGGTGCTTGTGAAAAAAGGTTCTCTATATTAATTTCAAAACAAGGTTTCTTGCAGGAACGGATTACTGTGCATTGGATTATCCTATGACAGATACAAGCAAAAATCATTATGCAACCGCAGACTTCAATGAACCATTGACGGCATTGATAGAATACAGCTATGAGAAAGAGACAGACTGGCAGTCCATGCTGGACAATGGTGAGAATCTGCTGTGGTATTATGACAAGGTTCTGGATCTGGCACGGGCAGTTCAGGTAATACACAAAACTGCTCCCGGAAGGAACGAAGCTGACGTTGGTAGACAGGCAGAGCAAACAGTATTATATTTATACGACAGACGGAAACGAGGATTTGCACAGCTTTAACCTTTGCAAATATGACAGTGCCAGGCAGTACCGGTCAGGGTCAGACACCTCAGAAATTCGCTCCTGTTTATATCTGCGATTTACTCGGGCTGAAGGCAGATCCGGTGTCGGAACCGAAAGATGGAACAACCTATTATGTGAAGGAGACAGATCCGTCCAAAGCAACGGTCAGAATCGGCGCAGACTATTACCGGAAAGCGGAAGAAAAGGACAAAGATGCAGAAAAATATCGGATGACAATACCAGAAACGGATACTTCTTTGAATTCGCAGGAATGGAAGGAAGAGTACTATCTCACCATTCAAATACCAAAGACAGATGGAGTGTCCATTGTAAACAACCGATTGTACGCCGCAACAATGTCACGCAAGGAAGGTACGCTGCCGGCTGTTATTAAATCGGATAAGAAAGCGGATAGTTCTGGTTACGTAGTATACAATGGAGTTCAGCAGACGTTCAGCATTTCCACGAGCCGTATTCATAATGGAAGTCCGATGGGAGATACTGCGATGGAAAATGGAGACGGTATCAAAAATTAAGCTGACAGGTAAATTGTGGCTGACAGAGGCAGGGCGGGCTCGGTTCAAGTTACTTGGACCTTCCGAAGTTTATCACGAGTTTGATATCAGCCTGAAAAAAATATTTGGAAAATGCGGCTGGAATCAATGGTGTAATCGGTACAGAAAACATCCAATATATATATCGGTTTTCAAAATCAAATGGAACAGAAATCTATTCAGAAGAAGGTAAGAATTCAAACGCAGCCGGACTTGAAACGATGTCGCTTCGATATGGAAGCAGCAAGTTGAAAAGTGCATTGGAAGAGGCAGACAGTGAGAAGAATGCGATAACGGTTACAGCTGAAATCACACTTACTTATGATGACGTGGATGGTTTTCCGGTGAGAGGCGCCGCAGATACAGACAGTAGTGGTACATTCGTTGTTGGTGTGTCACGTATTGCCAATACATCCACGCAGCTGCCGATTACAGAAAATAACGAAAAGGGGAGAAGATAACAATCGTTATTACATTACAAACCCATCCAAAGCCATCCTCAGATATTCCAGCGTAGATGGAAGCGGAATCGGAGATACGACGCAGCAGCTTGAGTCAACCTGAGTGATGCAGCAAAGAACCGTTCCGACATGATCTATACAAGAGCAGATTATGATTATTCCAATGTGGATACAGAAACTCTTTCCAAGGCTGCAGCCATCCGCTATAAAAATGGAATTGTTCCAGAAAAACGAGAATGGAACTTATGATGAAACAAAACCGTTGGAAATTGGATCTTATCTCCAGAATATTGTCAAAGATTCAAAATCAGATGATATTTCCGGAAATGGTGATAAAGCATATCAGTGGAAGAACAATTTTGTATCGGACGATACGAAGCACCAGTTTGCGCAATTTACCTTTACGCCATTGAGTGGCGGGAAATTTGAACAAAATAGTTATACTTATGCAAATTACAGAGTGCGCCTGACTGCGGTTCTGCTCGATAAAAGCGGAAGTGAACTGGATGGTACGAAAGCAACGGATTATATCATCTATACAAATGCCCGGATCTATCAGGATATGATAGACAATAATTAAGATACCAGGGTCAAAAGGGGCAAAAAAACCTTTTGACCCCAACATTTAATTAAGCGATCCGGCAGCAAACAAAATGTTGCCGTTCGCCGGAAAATGGTGGACGGTAACAATAAAAAATAGGACAGAAGCGAGGTGAAAAGGGATGCGCTGGAAAAAGGGAAAAGAAGAGCTGACGGCAGAAGAATACAGACAGAAAGCGCAGAAACAGATAGAGCTTCTGAAAAACCAGTGGAAAATCTTTTTCCGGACGGGAATCATCGTTGTTGCGGCTTTCATTGTGATGATCGTTGTAAGTATTGCATGGTTTGTCAGCAATACCAGGGTCGATGGAAACAGCACGGTCGTTGTTGCTATCCGGCCTGCGGATATGCCCTTCGATCTTGCCGCAGCAGGGACAGAAAGTAATGCGTCTGCAGATCGAGGCATGTATGACGAACTGCTGACAGTATCCCCGGGAGCCTCAAAGAGATAGACGGGAAAAATACTGGTCTACCGATGGAAGCCACACTTCCATCTGCTGGGCTGTTACACCGGAAAGCAATATGAACAATACGGATGAGGATGGAAAACCGACAGGGATTGAGCCGGGGTCTTATGGAAAAATGACATTTTTACATCATTCCCAATAAGGATGGTCCGCTTAAAGTAACGTTGGAGCTGGTTCTGGCCGGATATCATCAGGATGACAAAAGAATGCGGAGAATGTGACCAAAATGAGTTACGGATCCGTCGCTGCAGCAATTGCTGGAAGGGCAATATTCTTTTGTTTACGGGATACAATGAAGGCAGGGTACTATAAAGGCTGGATATCCCAGGATGCAGGAGTATGGCGCATGAGTCTTGGCAGCGGAACGGAAGCTTGGCTGTCCTGAAGTAAAGAGTGGAAAGCTGACCTGGAACAATACGAACGCCCAAAAGACACTGCTTATCGGTTACGATATACTGGATCTGGCCGAAAGGCTGGAGTCGTATCTGAGAAAAAGCAGATGGCTATAGCGGAAAGAATCCGCTGCTGTTTCCGGAAGATCTATCAAAGTGATGGATAATGCACCTCGGCATTGCCGAGAACCTGTTTGAGACGATGGGCGAAGCGGAGCAGAATTCATCATCGAAACTGTTATTTCGGTGGGAGGATTCTGCAAAATTTCAGGAGAATGTTACAAAAGATACGCTTTCACAGATACGGGAGAAATTCAATCGGCTCTCTAATTCTATGGTCATGACTTACTATGATTCAGCAGACCAGTATCTTGGGAAAAAACGTCCAGTATGTGCAACTGAAACTGGATGCGCAGTAAAACCGACAAAAACGTGGGTAAAGAAGGAGGCCTATGAAGAGCAGACAGATAGACAGCAGGATGAGGGCAGGCGGGGAAGCATTGCGATGCGGCTGACGCAGAAAAACGG
>VOFG01002760.1_pt1 | contig 41754 bp, 64 predicted proteins | sample 5384171 | NCBI WGS metagenome assembly VOFG01 (sample SAMN12384726, study PRJNA508395) | human gut metagenome | isolation source: healthy gut F | host: Homo sapiens
TGCGTGGCGTCGGTCATGGGTGGCGCGGGATGGGCGACAACCTGTCATTCATCTGACACGACAATCGTGGCGTGCCAAGGGCAAGGATGCGCAATGAAGGACAAGTTCCGCGAGAATTTTAAGATTGCGCTGCCTGCCGCACCGGCATCGCTCGTGATTATTTTGGTGCTGTCGTTCAACGCGAACATCACGGGCGCGGTGATCATGAATACGAACTTATCGAGCTCATTCCGTGTACTTGATATTTTGGCGGGCGGCATTATTGGCATCAACGTTCTCATCGTTCTGCTTTTGGGTATTCTTTCCGGTGCCATTATCATGAAGTTGCCACGGGAGCCACCGCCGCAACCGCCGATTTGCTTTACGAGCATGGGGGTACCGGCGCCGCAGGCATGTTCGAAACAACGATGGTTGCCATTCTGGTCTCTGCCATTTGCGCGCTCATTCGCGAATATGGCGGCTTCGCATGGCTGCTCAACGCCATCAAGAACACGTTCAAGAACCGCAAAGGCGGCCAGCTCGGCATGGGCATCTTGGTTGATGCATGCCGGATATCGCAACCGCGAACAACACCGTGGCGATTGTTATGGCCAACCCCATCGCGGCGGACATGGCGAAAACTCATAATACCTCGCGCCGCAAGACCGGCATCTATCCTCGATACGTTCTCGTGCGTTTTCCAAGGTATCATCCCCTATGGCGCACAATGCTCATCGCCATTGCAACGACCGCAAAGCGCAGGGCTATGCAATAACGGCATTCCAGATTATTCCGTGCTTGTTCTACCCTTCATGCTGCTTTCTATCAGCTCGTTGGTCTTTATCTTCCTGATTCCCGACCACCGCGAATACGATGGAGACGATACGAGTTACCGAAGCGTTTTGAGTTAACGTAAGAGGCCCCGGCAAACGTCGTCAGCCTCTTACGTTGGGCGAAAGTTTGAACCCGTTAAACGCCACGAGCATTTAGCAGGTACCAGGCAAAGAAACCCCCCGCTTCCGAAACCAATCATGATTTTAAGAAGGAGAGAGATCCAACGATGGTCCTGAGATCGAACTTCGTTTATTGCGACCTGCTAAATGTTACGAGCATTTAGCAGGTTCCAAATCGAAGGCTTAATCGCGAGAGAAGGAGCGGAAGAGGGCAGGGCAGTGGAACGGGCAGATTGCCGCGTCGAACGGCGGCCCAGGAAACTCATGCCCGAAAGCGCTAAGGCAATACCGAGGCCCGTGTAGAAGAAGGCGATGAACCAGTTCGGCACCAGGCCGAAGGCACGAAGGCTAACGCCGCCCGTCATCATAATGGCCATCATGATGTAACCGGAAGTATCAAAGAAACGCCAGAAGGCGATTTTATCCTCAACGTAGCCAGCGATACGATTCGCGTGTTTTCCGACCATTTTCGAGAAGACCTTGATGTGAAACACGGTGAATACAGCAATCGCTCGATGACGAGCATCCACCATATGCTCTGGCTCATTTGAACGAACGAGAGAATACCGAGTCGAGCGATGTTCACGCCTGCTGCGAGCCCACAATGCCGGCAATGAAAAGCAACGCGGTTTCGAAAACTTTCAGCATAGGAACTTCCTTCCAGATGATTAAAGGCCGACGCCTTGAAACCTCTTATGGGTTCCTTTGTGCTGGAGTTCGACATGAACATCAAAGGGGTCATGTTCAGTTCTGGTGGTGAAACGGTGTTCATAAAAGTCATGAAGCTCAACCATATAAGTAAGGCTCGCAGGTCAAAGCGCCAGCGAGCCTTACTTGCTTTCAATGCAGAAAAAGACCTCACCAGAAGCGATTTGCGGAGTTTTAGTCGTGCATCTCGAATTCGTGTTCTCGATCCTTCTGAATGGTGGCGGAAGACCAGGTGACCGTCACGGTCGAGGCCGACGTCACCACAAACATGCTTTTTTACCACCCACTCACTCCCAATTTCTTTTTCTGCTCAAGGAGCTCAAAAGCTGTTGTGGTAGTGTCGTGTTCCTCGGCATGTAACTGGCGCAGCTCGGTTTAGAGCCCGCTGACACCTGCGGTGCACGAGGCGGCTGAGAAAATTTACGGAATGCTGAAAGCGGGAAGCAATTTCACCCGCGAGCGCTTCGTAAAAAATGGGGCATGGTACCACAAAATGGATGGAGGTTGGTATGGAAGCGAAAAGACTCCGTCACGCTCGATGAGAAATGCGTCGCAGCGATGAAGCCCGATGCGCTTTCACCTGCGGAAACCGAGGCCAAAAACCGAAGGCATCGGCACAACGAAAGCGGCAATGGCCACGGGCAAATGCTTCGGTATCGGCGATGCTCGCGGGCGCGTTCATCGCGTTCGGCGGCATGTATTTCGCGTGTTCTTAGGGGCGACCCAACAATTCCTGTTCGCGGCGCAACGCATGGTCGGCGGCATTTGCTTCTGCCTCGGCCTCGTGCTTGTGCTGTGCTGCGGCGCTGAGCTGTTCACGGGCAACTCGCTTATGTGCTGCGCGAAGGCATCGGGCAAAATCGACTGGGCCGGCATGCTGAAGAACTGGGTCATTGTGTGGTTCGGCAACCTCGCTGGCGCGCTTGTCGCCGTTGCTCTGATCTACTTCGCTCAGGTCTACGCCATGAACGGTGGCGCCGTTGGTCAAGCGATGGTCAGTGTTGCGGCCGGCAAGGTTTCGCCCGATTGGTTCACGCTGTTCGCGAAGGGCATTATGTGCAACATCCTCGTGTGCCTGGCGGTATGGGATCGGCTTTGCAGGACGCACGGTGACCGACAAGGTTATCGGCATCATCCTCCCGATTCCGCCTTCGTCGCCTGCGGCTTCGAACACTGTGTTGCCAACATGTTCTTCCTGCCCACCGGCCTTTTTGCTCAACTCCATGGGCATCGGCGCCGAAGGCGCAATTACGATGGGCGGCATTCTGTTCAACCTGAGCGCTGCCACGCTCGGCAATATTGTCGGCGGCGTGCTTGTCGGCATGGCCTACTGGTACATTTACGCGAAGCGCGAAGTAAATTGACGTTTCGAGCCTAGAACGCCGGCGTGAATGCGTCGGCGTTCTTCTTTTCGCACGAGAGGCTTCGCCGCCGTTTGCGAGCAAAATGGCGTCGCGGAAAGGACGCCCGCATTTCGCGTTCAATCAGCCCGTCGGAAAACAACACGGGCGAGCCTATGGAATTCGACACGATCCATTACCATTTGCTTTCGTTAAATAGAGTGGTTCACAAGGCAAGGCAGCAGTGATACCATTCATGTCGCTGTTTCAGGGCGGGGTGAAATTCCCCACTGGCGGTGAACCGGCTGCGGGCAAAGGGCACGCAGGCGTTCGGCATCTGGGCCGTTCGCGAACCGGCAGTCCGCGACCCTTCCAATGCTGGCGCGTTGGCAAGGCTGATTTGGTGAGAGTCCAAGACCAACGGTTAAAGTCCGGATGAAAGAGGCAGGTGATCTTATGTCTGAACAGTCTACGCATATCCAATTCAAGAACACGAATAAGTGGGACACGAAGCAACTCGTGACCATGGCGCTTATGTGTGCTATTGCCACGCTTTTCATGTTCGTGCAAATTCCGCTGCTTCCGGCAGCACCGTTTTCTGACGTATGACCCGTCGTTCGTTCCCGCAATGGTCGTCGGCTTCGCATACGGCGCCGGCCCCGGCGCGGCAGTTGGCGCACTCGCAATCGTGATTCACGCGCTCATCACCGGCGACTGGGTTGGCGCGCTCATGAACCTCGTTGCGGCACTGCTGTTTATTTTGCCCGCTGCCATTCTGTACAAGAAGATGCACACCACAAAGGCGCGATCATCGGCGATTCTGGGCGTCGTACTCGCAACGCTCGGCTCCATCGTGGCGAACCTCACCATTGGCGTGTGGTTCTGGTACGGTTCTGCCGACGTGATTTTGCCACTCATGATTCCTGGTGGTAATTTCCGTTCAACCTTTTGAAGACTATTTTGAACTCCGTGCTCACGCTCGTTGTGTATAAAAGGCCGTCTCGAACCTCATCACCCCTGAAGAAGAAGCAAGTTAGGGCCGCGTTTCCGAATAACGCCTCCTCCCCAAGCGCTGGCCGTTGCAGTGCAGCGGCCAGACGTGTTTATGAAGGACCCGATTATGATCGATTGCTCCAACGTTCGATTCACCTACGATGGCGAGCGCTTCGTGCTGCGAGGCATCGATTTGCATATCGCCGACGGCGAATTCGTTTGTATCCTGGGCGGCAACGGCTCTGGCAAATCGACGCTCGCGAAGCACAGAATGCCTTGCTCGTGCCCGACGAGGGCCGCGTGCGCGTTGCGGGCCACGATACGCAAGACGAAGAATACGTCTACGATATTCGCTCCACCGCAGGCATGGTGTTCCAGAACCCCGACGACCAGCTCGTCGCATCGCTCGTGGAAGACGACGTGGCATTCGGTCCTGAAAACCTCGGCGTCGAAAGCACGCACATCGCCGAGCGCGTAAAGCAAGCGCTTAAAGAAGTGGGCCTCGTGGGTTTCGAGCGCCACGAAACCCACGCGCTTTCAGGCGGCCAGAAGCAGCGCGTCGCCATTGCCGGCGTGCTCGCCATGGAGCCGCGCGCGCTCATTTTGGACGAAGCGTCTTCAATGCTCGACCCCCGCGGCCGCAAAGGCCTCATGCGCGTATGCCGCGAGCTCAACGACCGAGGCATGACCATTATCATGATCACCCATTACATGGAAGAAGCCGCGGCGGCCGATCGCGTTGTGGTCATGAATGAAGGTCGCATCGCGTGCGAAGGCACGCCAGAAGAGGTGCTCACGCAGGCCGACGAGCTGGCGGCGCTCAACCTGGACGTGCCGTATTCCTGCCAGCTGGGCTTGGCGCTTCGAAAGGCGGGCATGCACGTTGTGCCGCACGTGAATGAAACGCAGATGGTCGCAGAAATCGCCGCAAAGCTCTCTGAAGTGGGCAAACTCGGCGAAGCGGGCCATGCGAAAGATATCGATCCCGCTTTTCACGCCGTTGCTCCCGAGCCTTCGAAAGACGCGCTGCTGCGCTTCGAGGACGTTTTCTTCACCTATACGAAATCGAAGAAAGAGCGCAAGCGCAAGAAGCTCGGCTCGAAACCCGAAGAGCGCGCAGCCTGGGGCAATGACCCCAATGAGGTGTGGGCTCAAAGATATCTGTTCGAGCTGCGCCGCGGCGAATTCTTGGGCATCGCAGGGCACACGGGATCGGGCAAATCGACCCTTCTTCAGCATATGAACGGCCTGCTTTCAGCCAAGCCGCGGGCGCGTGCTCGTGGGCGGCGAGGACCTGGCCGACAAAAAGCCGCAGCGGCGGCGAAGGCGCGTATTGGCATCGTATTCCAATACCCCGAGCGCCAGCTGTTCGCCACCACCGTGTTCGACGATGTCGCGTTCGGCCCGCGCAACCTGGGCCTTTCGGGCGATGAGGTTGAAACGCGCGTTCGCGAGTCGCTTTCCCGCGTGGGCCTTTCTATCGACGATTTGCGCGACATGAGCCCCTTTGAGCTTTTCGGGCGGCCAGCAGCGCCGCGTTGCCTTCGCCGGCGTGCTCGCCATGAACCCCGAGGCGCTTCGTGCTCGACGAGCCCGTGGCGGGCCTCGACCCTGTAGCGCGCGCCGCGAATTTGGAGCTCATCGCCCAACTGCACAAGCAGGGCACGACGATCGTCATGGTGTCGCATAGCATGGACGACTTGGCCGCGATGCGACCGCGTGGTCGTGCTCAAAGAGGGCGAAATCGTGCGCCAGGGCACGCCTGCGCACGTGTTCATGCACGCCGCCAAACTCAACGAGATTGGCCTGGGCCTTCCCGCCCCGCAGCGCATGGCCTATGCGCTCATCGATGGGCGCGCCGCTGAGCGCCGATGAGAGCTCTATTCAATCGACTCGCTCGCTGCCGAAATCGCCTCCATCGCGGAAGGCGGTGCGCGATGAACGAAGTGTTCTCTTTCGGAAGTTATTACCCCGGGGATAGCCCCTTGCACAAATGCGACGCGCGCACGAAGCTCACGCTTGATTCGTGTTCTTTTGATCGTTGCGCTTATGGCACAGGGGTTTGCTGGCCTGGGCGTGATCGCGGTGTTCGTGGCATTCCTCTATGTGGTATCGCGCATCCCATTCGGCAAGGCCATGCGCTCGCTCGCGCCGCTCATGGCAATCGCGCTTATTTGCGCGCTGCTGAACCTCTTCGTCGAGCAAAGCGGCGAGACGCTGTTCAATGGGGCATTATCGAAATCAGCACCGGCAGCGTGCATTCGTGTCTGTTCGTCGGCTGCCGTATCATTTTAATGATGATGGGCATGAGTCTCATCACCATGACGACCACGACGCTCGACCTTACTGCGGCCGTTGAGCAAATGCTGCATCCCTTCGCCCGCTTCGGCGTGCCCGCGCACGAGCTGGGCATGATCATGGGCATCGCCCTGCGTTTCATGCCCTCAATTCGCAAAACCGAGCTCGCCAACGTCTACCACGCGCAAATCAGCCGAGGCGCCGCGCTCGACGGCAGCCCCGTGAAGGGCCTGCGCATGCTTTCAAGCGTGACGATCCCGCTGTTCGCGAGCGTCTTCCGCCATGCAGAAACGCTGTCAGCCGCCATGGATGCGCGCTGCTACCACGGCGAGGAGGCCGCACGAGGCTCCACCCGCTGTGCTATTCGAAATTCGACGCATTTGCCATTGCCGCGTTCGCCGTGCTCGTGTGCGGCGTTGTCGCCGTGAACGTGCTGCTCTAGAAAGGAAAGACCATGCCTGAAAACGAAATGCCCGCCAAAGGGCTCGAAAAAGGTTCTGCAATATATGACCTCGGTACCCCGCCTGGTATTTGGCATAACGAGCGTTGACGGACAGCCCCACGTGCGTCCGTTCTCATTCGCCCAATCCAAGATGGCAAGTTGTGGTTCGTAACCGCCACCACGAAAGACGTGTGGCAGGAGCTTCTGCAAAATCAGCTCTTCGAAGCCACCTCATGGTGGCCGGGGCACGCTGGCTCATTTGGTGGGGTTGATCGACGAGGCGTTCCGAAATGCGCGAAGCCGGGATGGCACACTGAAGGCCTCGGCGAGCCTCGACGGACCGAAGGCCTCGGGTACAGAGCCCAAGCATACGACCACGAAGAGTGGGTGCCCGATAAGACGCTCGTATTTTCACGCCGACGATGCGCGACATGGGCGGCAGGCCCCGCCATAAGAGGCGATGCCTAGATGTTGTGTGCCGATAGGGTTTACGACGATGCGCGACCCAACGCGCTGTGCGGACGCTCCCAAGTGTTCGATGAAGGCGGGCAGGGCGGAAGCCCTGCCCGCCTCGCCGTCCCACGCCCTGGCGTACTGCCATTCCTGGGCCAGCGTGCGGTTCATGCGCTCGACCTTGCCGTTCTGCCAGGGGCTGTAGGCCCTCGTGTAGACATGGCGGGCGCCCTCGGATTCGAGCAGCGCGTTGAACTCTCCGCTGCGGTAGCCCGGGCCGTTGTCGGTCATCACGCGCTCGACCCGCACGCCCATGCCCTCGAAGAAGCGCAGGCACCGGCTCATGAACGCCGCGCAGGTGCCCTTGCGCTCGTCGGGCAGCAGCTCGGCGTAGGCGACCCTGCTGAAGTCGTCGACGGCGACGTGCAGGCAGGCCGCGCCCGCGCCCCGCGCGGGCCGCAGCCGCGCCCCAAGGCGCGGTGGCCGCCGCCGTCGGGTATGCGGGCCACTTTCTTGACGTCGACGTGCAGGAGCTCGCCCGGCCTCTCCCGCTCGTAGCGCACGGGGGGTGACCGGGCCGCGGCGGCGCGCCTCCCCGGTCACGCGGTCGACGTCGGCGAGCCTCGGCATGCCCCCGCCTGGAGACGATCTCGCGCACGTGCGCGCCGGCACGCCCGTCGTGGCCGCCAACCCGAGCGGGGCGAGCAGCATCGAGGAGCGGGCCTCGCAGACCCGCTCCTCGACTTCGGGCGGCGTGAGCCTCGCCAGCCTTCGCGGGCGGCTGCTTCGGTCGGAGAGCCCCTCGCCGGACCTGCTCCTGCGCAGCCATTTGCCGGCGGTCTGGCGGCTGATTCCCATCTGGCGGGCGGCCTCGGCGACGCCGAGGCCGGATTCTATGCGCGAGACGAGCGTCTCGCGCCCCTTTGGGGTGAGTTTTGCGTTAGGATGCTGTTCCACGGGAGGACTCCTTCGCTATGAATCTAGACAACTCACAGCATGCGGGAACCCTATTTGTCACCCGCCGTCTTGGCACTTTTGTCACCCGCGGATGTAAACAACGTCTTGGCATTCCCGCATGGTATTTGGCCACCATCGACGCGGCCGACCCCACGCAGCCTCGCGTACGCCTGTTCTCGTTCGCCGCCAAGGCCGACGGCAGCTGTGGTTTTCCACGTCGCGCGACAAAGATGTATGGCGCGAGCTTGAGGCGAATGCCAAGTTCGAGCTTTCCGGGTGGAAGCCGGGCGAGTGCTGGATCATCGTGGAAGGCGAAGCCGAACTCGCCGACGACGAAGTATGCCCCGACGAAGTTCGTCAAGCGGGCTTCGAACACATGGTAGGCATCGGCGAGCACCACGATTCGCCCAACGACGGCCGTCTTGCGTTTTTCAGCGTGAAGAACGGCACGTGCCGCATTTGCGACATCGACGGCAGCGAGCGAAAGTTTCAGTTCTAGGCCACACGCCAACCCGATGTTTTGCTCGATCGCAGCCCGCCTCGCCCGCCTCACACGAGTCTGTAACCTCACGTGAACCAATCGCTTCCGCCAATTGCTTGCAGAGGCGATTGGTTCGTTCCGCGAGCAAACGCTTCACCGCCGCATCATTTTTCTTTCAATTTGGTGCCGTTCATCTTTGTAAAGTCCAGATTAAATTGGGCAAGTGGTATCATGTATTCCTCATGGATACAATAATTAATGCTCACTCAAATCGATGCTGTTGTATGGGGCCCGGCGATGATTTGCCTGCTCTTAGGCTCGCATATCTTCCTGACCATTCGTACAGGGTTCATCCAGCGCAAGCTGCCGACAGCCATCAAAATGTCCTCGCTAAAGACGAAGACGCCGAAGGCGACGTAAGCCAATTTGGCGCGCTTGTCACGGCTCTCGCCGGCACCATCGGCACGGGATCCATCGTCGGCGTCGCAACCGCCATTATCGCCGGCGGCCCGGGCGCCGTCTTCTGGATGTGGCTCACCGGCGTATTCGGCATCGCCACCAAATACTGCGAGGTATTCGCATCGGTCAAATACCGCGTGAAAGACCACAAGGGCGAAATGCTCGGTGGCGCGATGTACGCATGGGAGCGTGCGTTCAAGCGGCCTGACGGCAGCGTGCCCTGGTGGGCCAAGCTTGGAGCGGTTGCGTTTGCCGCCTTCGCCGTTATCGCCACCATCGGCACGGGCCCGCAGTGCAGTCGGCTGCCATTACCGGCATCATCGAGTCGAGCTTTCCGGGCGTTCCCGATTGGGCTATCGCGCTCGTGATTGCCATCGCCGTGGCACTCGTTATTTTTGGCGGCGTGAAATCCATCTCGAGCGTTGCCGAGAAGCTCGTGCCGTTCATGGCCATAGCATATTTCGGCGGCTGCATGGTTATTCTCGCTATCAACTGGCAATACGTCGGCCCTGCGCTCGCGATGATTTTCGAATGCGCGTTCACGTCGAAGGCCGCATTCGGCGGTGCAGTGGGTTCGGGCATCATGGTCGCCTTGCAGTCTGGCTGCGCGCGCGGCTTGTTCTCGAACGAATCGGGCTTGGGCTCAGCTCCAATCGTGGCGGCTGCCGCTGCAACGAAGAACCCCGCACGTCAGGCGCTCGTCGCCATGACGGGCACGTTCTGGTCGACCGTCGTGATTTGCGCCGTTACGGGCATCGTGCTCGTCGCGGTGGGCATCGCCAATCCCGGCCTTATCGAGAATGGCGGCATTAGGAAGGCGCCGCACTCGCTTCGGCGGCGTTCGCGACCATTCCTTACATTGGCACCCCGATTCTTGTGCTCGGCATGGTGAGCTTCGCGTACTCCACCATTTTGGGCTGGAGCTACTATGGAAACCGCTGCGTGACCTACCTGTTCGGCGCGAAAGCGCAGCTTCCTTACCAGGTGTTCTACGTGATCATCGGCTTTTGGGCGCCGTGGGCATTGGCGATGCCGTCTGGCTCGTTTCCGATATCGGCAATGCGCTCATGGCCATTCCGAATATCATCATGGTGCTCGCGCTTTCGGGCCTTATCGCTCGCGAAACCAAGCATTATGTCTACGATGGTAATCTCGACGAAGTGTGCGAAGACGAAATTCCCGTGATTGAATCGAAGTAGTTCGTCAGGACGCCCTGTCGAACAGTGGCAATAAGATAGATGCATGAATGGCGGCCATCGTGCCGCCATTTTTAGCATGTGCGCCTGTTTGAACGCCGTATACGCAAGACGTCGAATCCAAGCACATCGCTTCTTACAGAGAAAGCGGGGGCTTTGGTCGCCCGCAAGAAAAGCCGCCCTCAATCGTTGCGATGCAGCATGGATCGCAACAAGGAAATACCTGCTGCTCATTCCTGAAACCCGCTGTATCCAATACGCAAGTTGCAGTCTTTGTTGCAGTCTTTTCGTAATAACGAAAAAGGCTGGTCGCATATGCGACCAGCCTTCGAAGCGCAGCGGGGAGGGAGGGGAAACCCCGCGCGAGAGAAAGAACGCTTAGCTAACCGAATGAGCGTTAAGCGATGGCGCCTTCGGCATGACGCACGGAATAATGTCCAAACGTCATCTGTCGGCCAAGGCAATCGCCAACGATATACACGGGATAGTTGCCGGCGTAGAAGCTGCCCGAGGCAGTGCCCACGGCGTACAGACCGTCAATCACATTGCCCTTGGTATCAAGAACCTGAGTATTCTCGTTGATGCGAATACCGTCAAGCGTGGTGAGCAACGAGCCGCCATACCATGCGCCATAGAAGGGAGCGGTGCGAATAGCGGAAAGGCGGTAGGCTTCTTTGCCGAACTGGGTATCTTCGCCCGCATCGTACATGGCGTTGTAGTTATCGATTTCAGCAAGGAAGGCTTCTTTTGCTTCGCCCTCAAATCCAAGTTTTGTCGGCGAGCTCGTCGAGCGTATCGGCCTTCATCATGAGGCCCTTGCTGATGTATTTCTCGTCGTAGGCCTCATCGACGGTCTTGTCTTTCAGCGTCAGCTTCCAGGTCATAGCGGAGCAACCTTGGGTCTTGAAGCGCTGCACGTCTTCCGGGCGTTCACGTCGAACACCTGGCACCACACGCCACCGGGACGGGTAGATGCGGCATGGCAAATGGCGTCGTAGTTGGCGGATTCGTTAGTGATGCGGTGGCCATTGCGGTCGACCTTCAAGAACGGCTGGCTGCCCAAGTTGAATTGGCCGCCCGTCGCAAACGAGGCAGTGCTTTCATCCGCATAGCCTGCATCAACACCAGGTTCAACGATGCCACGGTCGAAAATCATGGCCGCGCCTTCGATATCGAGCGCAGCACCGACCCATGCAGCAGCCTTCATGCCCATGCCGGTATTATTCTGGTTGAAGTCCGTGGAGGTGACGCATGCGGGAACGATGGATTGCGAGCCTTGACCATTTCCGCGTTGCCGGCATAACCGCCGCACGCAAAGAATAACGGCCTTGGCAGCGTTGATTTGAACATAGCCGTCTTTGGTCTTGAAAATAGCGCCGCTTACACGACCGCCGTCTTCACGAATGAGCTTCACCATATCGAAGCCGTACTGAACAGGATTGCCAGACTCCTCGGCGATCTGAGCGATAGCCTTCACGTGATCGACAGGTTTGCCATCGGCGGTCATGAAGTGGTGGCATTCGGCGGGAATGTAGTAATTAGTGCCACCGGCTTTGCCGTCGGAACCATTTTCGATATCAAGTTCAACTTTCGTTTCGACACCGTGCTTGGCGTAGAAATCATAAAGCCACTCGACCATAGCACCAGAGTTTTTGATCCAAGTGTTCGTAACGGCGGCAATGTTCTTGAACGACGCGTAGCGATTCATCTCATTGAGCAGTCGGCCCTCGTCGACATGCTCGCCTGCTTCGGCGGTCCACTTGGGTTAATAGCGCCAATGTCGTAGTGGCAGGCGGCAGGCTCTCGGTGCCTTTGTCTACGGCGATGAAGTTCGCGCCTTCGTCAATGGCAGTCGCGATGGCCGAAGAACCTGACATGCCTGCGCCGACGATCAAAATATCGGTTTCGCGCGTTTCCTTGATATCGCTCGCAGCGATTTCAGGAGCCTCGCCCAGCCAATCATTCGAGCCGCTCGTCGCACTGCCGGCCTCGCCCGAGGCGGCCTTTTTGTCCGAAGCGCTCTTCTTAGGCGAGCAGCCAGCCAAACCAAGCGCCCCAAGCGCGCTCACTGCGCCTGCGCCAACGAGGAAGTTGCGGCGGCTCATGCCCTGTTCCATCTTGCTCATATTAACCCTCCATAGGTTCATCGTGCCACCACGAGGCGGCGTACGGTTCGGTTTTCCTTCCCGAACTCGATGAACCAAAGCCTACGCCGCAATCGCCGAAGCATCACCGCCCCCAACAGGGGCATTCTGCCGTCGCCCAATGCATGCCCCCAATGGGGTGATTTGCAAGAAAATACCAGGTGAATAGCTAGTATGACCAAAAAGACAACCCGATGCGAGGCTTTGCGTTACAATAGCCAATCGGCAGGGAGGAAAACATGGGAATCGCAATCGCAAATAAGCACATACAGCAAACGAAACCGCTTGGTTGGCGTCATGCTGCGCTGTGTGCGCTTATGCTTGCCCTGTTCATGTATTCGGGCAGCTTGCTCAACGGGCAGGTGTACTCGTTTGTAGCCGGATACTTCGGGTGGTCGCGCGAAATCGCGACGCTGTGCGGAGCGCTCACCTTCTTGGCAATCGGCATGGCGGCGCGCATGGCTCCATCGCTGCTCGACGTCCGCAGCATTACCGCGCTTGCGATTCTCTTCATGCTCATTCAGCCGCCCCTATTCGCAATCGCAGCAAACACGCAAGACCCCTTCCTTACAAGTGTTGCGTTAAGCATGCGCTCTATTGCTCGCAACTGGGCATCCGTGTGCTTCATTCTGTGCCTCACGGCTCTCCGAAAAGCGCATGGTCGCTTATGCTGTTGTGGTAGGCCTTTTTTCGGGACGTGCACTTGGCTCGCTTGGCCTCATGCATGCGCCGACCGCCCTCAATCTCGATAGCGCTGGGTTCATGTATCTCATCATTGGACTTACAGTGATTCCTCTTGTGTACTCCGCGATTACCGCATTACCCATATTCGAAACGCTTCGCTCTTGCGAGACGCCCGCCGTACTCGAGCTCACCAACCCCAATTCGTTCTTGGGAGCATCGCACGGGCTTTATCAATGCATGTTCCTTTTCGCAACCGCAGGCGGATTCGCATTAACATTCAATGAGATCGATCATGCACCCGCGGCTTTAAATGTAGCCGCGATTATCCTCGTTGCGATTGGACTTCTTGCGCTCTTCGGTCGCAAGGCAGAGCAAGAAGACTCCTTGTTCTCGTTTTGCGTCATGCTCGTTATGACGGGATTTCTGCTCGTGCCTTTCGAGCTGGATTCTGCGCAAACGGCTTCGAATACGCTCATCAACCTTGGCGAAGACTGCCTCGAGGTACTGCTGTATCTCGTCGTGTTCTCTATCGCACGCCGCAACCTCTTTGCGGCGCTTCCGGTTTTCTGTTTCGCGCGATTTGCAGCGCAAATCGGCACCAACGTTGGCGCCATTGCGGGCCATGTCTCCGATACGGCGCTCTTTCGGGCAAGTTTGTACTGCCGAGGCATTGGCGGCGCTTTTCATATTCGCCTTCTTCGGCTTTTTGTGGATGCGTTTCAGGAATTTTAGCTTCGCGAATATCATTTCAGGCATCGAATGCGTCGAGACGAAGCATGCGGCAAAAATGGACGCATCAGAAGGAATTCGACAGAGTCGAATGAGCGTGAGCAAAGAAGAGCGGAGTGCAGACTTAAAACGCAGGCGCAAGCAGCGAAACCGACGGTGGATCCAGCTTCAACGACTCCCTAGATTCTAAAGTGCCCAACAGTTCCACAGAGTCCAGCACGCCGTTTGGAGACGACTCCATCAAGTCGATCGACGAGTGTTGCGAACAAGTAGGGGAGCAACATGGCCTTTTACCCACCTCGCGAGCGCGAGATTTTTGCCATGCTTGCCAAAAGGGCGCAACGGACGCTTCATCATGGAGCACTATGTTATCTCACGCAACACGGTAAAAAGCCATATCAAGCATATCTATTCCAAGCTCGACGTGCATTCCCAGCAGGAACTTATAGACATGGTGGAAAACGAGCTTGAATAAGTACGTCCACTTGCACTCAACAAGCCACTCGCGTTCGAATTTATGCCTTTGACCTCAAATTATCGACATGATTTATGAATTCGCCGCCGTTTGCCGCGCGAACGTGCCGCTTACCGTCGCTTTAGTCCACTAAAGCGCCTTTCCGTACCCCATACGCAACACGTTCGTTACAATTTCGCCAGCCATTGAGAGGCGAGGAGAAACATACCGCATGTACGACAAGCACACGGAAGAGCAGGAGCAGGCGGCCCACAGGCCGAAGCCCGGAAACGAGATTACCGCCAAAAGCGAACTCGTCCTTGAACGTTTGCTCGCCGCGCATGGGGCGTGGTTCGATGTATCGCGAGACGTCACCGTCGCTGGCCGCGCTTTTCGCGCGCTCGCGCAGTTCCATTCCTTCGGCGAGCAATATGTGCTCGTGAAACGCGTGAAGCTGTGGGAGGCCGAGGAGCACGAGTACATGCTGTTTGACGTGCGCGACCACATCGATGCCGAGGCGGCGCGTTCTACGTCGAGTTCATGAAGAATGAGGCGCTCGAACTCGTGAAGCCCGAACCAAACCATATGTCCTCGTTCAGAACGCTGGTCGTGATCGCCAATTCGGCGAGCGATGAAGCATGCTCCCTGTTCCGCAAAACGAGCCACCGCAAGAATTTCATGGGGGATTCGCGGATGGAGCGACGATGCGACTCGCGCTCATCGATTTGTCGAAGCCGCAAGGCTCCCGCGTCGTGGCATGCAACGGCGCCGCCAAGCGCATTCGCAAATCGCTTGAGGCGAATGCCACCGACACGCTTCGCGACTAGTCGTTTCAAGCTCTCTATGGCACAGGCCGCTCGTCAGGTTGCCACGACGCTGCGGCCACCCCTGGGGCGCTATCGCCCAACGTTGCTATATATAGAGGAGTTTTTACATGAATGCCATGCTGGTTCTGCTCATCGGCGCGGCTATCCTCGTCGTGGGCTATATCTTCTACGGCGGTTGGCTTGCAAGCAATGGGGCGTCAACGCCGATCGCGTAACGCCTGCCCACGAATTCGAGGACGGCGTCGACTACGTTCCCGCCAAGCCTTACGTCGTTTTGGGCCATCATTTCTCGTCCATCGCGGGCGCTGGCCCCATCAACGGCCCCATTCAGGCTGCCGTATTTGGCTGGGTTCCCGTTCTGCTGTGGGTGCTGATTGGCGGCATCTTCTTCGGCGCCATGCATGACTTCGGCGCCCTGTTCGCATCGCTGCGCCATAAGGGCCAGACGCTCGCGAGCGTTATTCAGAAAACATCGACGACACCGCAAAGAAGCTGTTCTGCATCTTCGCGTACCTCACGCTGATTTTGGTCGTCGCTGCTTTCGCATCTATCGTCGCCGGTACGTTCGCCGTGGTTCCCAATGCCGATGGCGTTGTGGAAATGACGGGCACGAACCTCGCAAACAACCGCACCGCCATGATTTCCGTTCTGTTCATCGTTGCTGCCGTCATTTGGGGCATCGCGCTTCGTGGCCGCTCCATTCCCGGCCCCGTGAACATCGCGCTCGCTATTGTGGTTATCGTCGCTGTGGTTGCGATTGGCTACAACTTCCCGGTTTTCGAGCTCAACAACTTCACCTGGATGTGGATTGTGGGCGCCTATATTCTGGTCGCTTCGGTCGCTCCGGTGTGGATTCTGCTGCAGCCGCGCGACTACCTTTCGAGCTACCTGCTCTACGGCATGATCGCGCTCGCCCTGGTGGGCATCGTGGGCGCGGGCGTTACCGGCGCTGCCACCAATCTGGACATTCCGGCGTTTACCGGTTTCACCGCCGTGAAGGGCGACAGCAAAGTCGCGACCACGGGCTTCTGTTCCCGGCGCTGTTCATCACCATTGCGTGCGGCGCGATTTCGGGCTTCCACAGCCTGGTGGCTTCGGGCACCACGTCCAAGCAGCTCGACCATGAAAGCGAAGCACAGCCCATCGCCTATGGTGGCATGCTGCTCGAGTGCCTGGTCGCCATTATTTCGCTGTGCGCCGTGGCGTTCGTGTTCGACGGCTATATGGACGGCACCTACGCGTCGCCCACGCAGGTTTTCGCAGGCGGCCTCTCTCAGATGCTCGGCTGCATCCCTGGCCTTTCTGGCGCTGAGGACATTGCATACTCGCTGCTGATTCTGGCCGTTTCGGTGTTCTGCCTGACCTCGCTTGACACCGCGACCCGCCTTGCCGTTACATGTTCCAAGAGCTCTTCATTCCCGCAGGCAAGACCCGCGAAGAGCTTTCCGGCTGGCGCAAGTTCTTCTCGAACCCCGTTGTGGCAACGCTCATCACCGTGACGCTCGGCGTTGCGCTCGGCCTCACCGGCTACCAACTCGTGTGGCCGCTGTTCGGCGCTGCCAACCAGCTGCTCGCCGCGCTTGGCCTGCTGGCCGTGTGCGCATGGCTCGGCAATGCCGGCCGCAACAACAAGATGTTCTATGTTCCCATGGTGTTCATGCTCATCGTGACGCTGACTTCGCTCGTGCTTACCATGCAGGCGAAGTTCCTGGCCATCGCAGGCGGCGTACTCACGCTGGCCAACGGCCTGCAGCTCGTGCTCGCGGTACTGCTCGCCGTGCTCGCGGTGGTACTTGCTATTAAGGGCGCCCGCGTGATTTTCGGCAACAAAAAGAAGGAAATCGCCGAGTAAGGCAAATGCATTCAACACAGCCTCACAGCTGCCACAAGGGTCCACTTCGGCGGGCCCTTTTTCATTGCTTTCCACCGCACCCAATCCTTTCTTTTCCGTACTCATTCTTTTCGTGCGACACGCATCATGCCTGATTAGACACAATTTCAAACAAGCGGCATAAGTCGCGTGAGCAAGGAGGGAAATTATGGGTACATCTATCGCAAACGAGTCGGGCGTATCTCGCCGTTCGTTTCTTACGGCCGCAAGCATCGGGGCAGCAGGAATCATAGGAGCAAGCATGCTTCCTGGATGCTCCAACGAAGGGGCGAGCGCCGAGGGCGACGCATGGGACCTCGAGACCGACATTGTCGTTGTGGGCTCCGGCGCGGCAGGCGTTGCCGCTGCAGTAACCGCGATTGAAGAAGGGACTGAGGTCGTTATGGTCGAGAAGGCCGACCTCATCGGTGGAGCGACAAGTGCGACCGTTCAGTATTGCGCCCCAACGTCTTCGCTGGCAATTCCGCAGAACTTCGATGACGTGACCGATAGCGCAGAGCTCATGTTCGAAAACGCCATGGAAGTTTCCGAGGGAACCGCCGACCCCTCCCTGGTCAAAATCTGGTGCGACGGCGCGGCTGACGCAATCGACTGGATGATTGACCATGGGTGCGAATTCAAAAGAAACACTGAAGATTTGCGAAGGTCGACAAGGACAAGGTAAATACATCGCAAAACTGCTGGCGAGCTTACAACGAAGCTCATCCCTATCATTCAAGAAAAAGCAACATTGCTCAACAATTGCCCGCTTGAAAGCCTTGTTGCGAATGAAGAAGGCCGCATCATCGGAGCTATCTGTCTCGATGGCGGCAAGGAAAAGCACATTCGTGCGCGCAAGGCCGTCATCATCTGCTCTGGCCCCTGGACCAATGACGAGGTAATGATTCCTCGCCACATGAACGAACTGCCCGAAACACCCGCTGCAGCTGGAGAGACCTTCGCTTCACTGGGCATGCCCTATGGTCCGTTTACCGGCGAAGCGATTCGTGCGGCCCAAAAGGCCGGCGCTGCCGTTCGCCATATGGAGTACTGCGTGTGTCCGAACCGTGCTATTCGACTTCGGACCTCATGTCGGTGGGTGTTGCCGTTGCAGGTATCACCCGTGTCGTTGGGCAGGTCATGGTAGGCTCCAACGGCAAGCGCTTTACCGACGAAGGCAAGACCCGTGGCGCCATCGCCCGCGACGTGCTCAAACTTGAAGACAACGTGTTCTATCCCGTGCTCGACGGCCATTTCGTTCCAACACAGGTAAATCCAAAAGAAGAGGTTCTTCAGAAGTGGATCGATGGAGGCTTCGTGGTAACCGCAGATACCCTCGAAGAAGTTGCATCTAAGGCCGAATCGAGTTTCGGAATCCCTGCAATCACGCTTATCGCAAGCATCCAAGCCTACAACGAGGGGTTGCAGTTCTGGCACGGACGAGTTCGGTTCGGCAAGGACCCCCATTTCCCTTACCCCGATCAACCAGGCACCATTTTACGTAGGCCCCGTTGAAACATGCATCATGCTCTATACCCACGGTGGTCTTGACGCAGATGAAAACGCCCGCGTACGCAACGTCGACGGCGACGTGATTCCCGGCCTTTACGCAGCTGGGATGTGCACGGGCGGACAATTCGGCACCGACACCGTTTCAGGAAGCTGGCAAACAAACTCCATCGTATTCGGTAGAATTGCAGGTGCGAATGCGTCGAAAAAAAACCGCAGAATAAAGCATTGCGCCAGCCGACAAAACGCTTTCAATTCCCAATATGAGGGGAACTAGACGGAGCTTGCGTTGCGCAAGCTCCGTTTCGTGCACGGAGGGACTTATGAGGATTGCCGCCGATGTGAGCATAACAAAAAAACAAGGCGTATGGTACTCGCCGCAATCGCGGTAATGGGTTTCGGCCTGCTTCCAGGAGCACGCTTTATCGACGTTAATTCAGGGCCGTACAGCGCGCATTCGCTTGCGCTTTTTTCGGCCTGTTCGTCGATGGCGCGACCTTGCTTACCATCGCCGTACTTTCGTATTTTGGAAAATTGATGACAACCGCAAACTCTACTGCGCAGGGGCGATTTCGTGTGCGCTCTATCTCGCTCTATCGCTTCTCAATCTTGGCGACGCGGCCATTCATCAGGCATTCGCCGGCCTCACATGGTCGCTCAACGTTCTATGTTGGATGGAAATCTTCACCAACTACAAACCACGCTTTGCCCTTTTTTATCATGATTGCGCTTGCCTACGCGGTGAATGTTGCCGTGAAACCACTCCTCGGGACGTGGGCCTGCCGGTCGAAGGCGCACTCGCCGCATTCATGGCAATTTCAATTGTCCTACTCGGCATTTGCATTCGCTATGACAAGGCGGTGCCTATGATACCCTCGCAAACGAGCAAGCTTTCAGCGACACATCGTGCCACGAAACGACCACGCTCTCGGAAGCGTTTTCTCGCGCACGCCAGGGGCCGTTGCCTGCGCTTTTTGCTTTTTCATTTGTCTGCGGATTCGTTATCGAAGCCGACTTGCTTGCCACAAACATGGAATACGCGCAAAGCAACGAAACGGCGCTCATTTGCCTCGTCGCAGCGATTCTTATGGTCTGCGCATTGCTCGTTTTTTCGATTCGAAAAGCGAATATCGACTACTGCCCCATAGCCGCCGCCTGGATTGCAACGACGTTGTTCACGCGATCTACGGGATTGCTCGAAGCTTCGGTATCGGGCAGTATCATGACGGCTACTTTGATTTCGTTCTACGTATTGGGCATGCTCGTGAGCGAAGCCCACGCTCCCGCATTTTTTTCCTGCTCGGCCTTGCCCTGGGAGTCGCACGTTTGTCGGTTATGGCGGGTCTGGGCATGCGCCGACTGGGCCATCGGCGGCAATCTCATCGTTCAGAGCGCAGTAAGTGCCGTAAGCCTTTGGGCGCTTGCAATTGCGGTTTCAACCATATTCTTCGCCTATTTGCGTTATTCCTCAAAACGCTTAGGGCGGTCTTCGACGAAACCGCCCCCTGATGAAGATAGGCAGCAATCATCCCACATGGAGACGGTCGAGCCCAACAAGGTCACAAGCGATGTGGCGTTGGCAAGCGAAGAGATTGCGCCTATCGCCTCAGACGCAGACCCGTGGAACGAAGCGTTCGATATGCTCGTGCAGCGCTATGGCCTTTCCGACCGTGAGGCGCAAATCGTGCGAGAATTCGCTGCCGGACGAAGCGCGAGATATTTAGCGGAGTGGTATGCTCTCGGAGCATACCGTCAAAAACGCACTTGCGTAGGGCCTATACGAAGATTGGCGTGCGCACTCCGTCAGGAACTCATAGATGCAATAGAAGAGATGCACGCCGAATCATTCAAAACGCAAAAGAGAAGGTATAGCGGATACCGTGAGCCGCCGCCACACCTTCTCATTATTAGGCGAGGTCTTTGGCAATTGCTTCGCCCGTGAGGCGGCGGCCCATTGACAATCCAACGGAATTCGAGCAATGGCGCACGAAGCTACGGTTATACATGAATCGATGCGTGATCTCGCCAATCGCCCATAGGCCTTCGATGGCGTTGCCAGCGTCATCAACAACGCGGCAGTCGCTGTCGGTCTTCAAGCCTCCCATGGTCGCGACGTATGAGGGAACATAACTCACGAGGTAGTAGGGACCCTCACCGTACGCGACCGCCTTTTCGACGGACTTCCGTATTCGTCCTCAGCGGAACCCTCGGCGAATGCCTGATACGAAGCGAATGTTTCGGCAAGTGCTACGGCGCCCATCGCCGACGCGAGGTCGTCAATGGTGTCGGCCTTAATGACGTCTCAGTCGAAATGCCCTTCTCAAGAATCTCGCACGCCTCGGCATTCGTACTATCGAAAGCGCGTAATACGGAGCAGCGTCGTGATCGGCCATGCTCGAGGCAAGCAGGATTCCCGGACCAGCTTCGTTGACGAAGCGCTTGCCCTGAGCATCAACGAGCATCTTGCTCGCAACCCCGCCGCCCTCGAGGGGGCTTGGTCGACATAGACATATCAACGAGCTTCGCAAAAGACGGATCAACTTCGGTGAGCTTCCTGGAGGGCATGATATTGAAAGGAATCACCCAGCAATTGTCATAAGGCGCCGCGCCCACAGCTTTTCCCATGGTAATGCCGTCGCCAGTGTTCATGGCATTGCCCAAATACTGGAAACCGATTTTTTCAACCGAAGGAACAAGCTTATTAAGATAGTCGACGCTTCCGCCAAAACCACCGCATGCAAGAACCGTCGCTTTCGCCGCAACAGTCTTAGTTTACCGTTCGACTGCAGAACGACGCCCGTAACCTTTACCATCTTCGGTCACCAGCTCGGTTGCCTCATGCTCGCAAATTTCGACGCCCGCGTCTTCCAGAGCTGCGGTCATTTTTCTCAGTGATGAGCTGACCAGCGGCCTTTGAGGCGTCAGCGCTCGTATCGGGCCATACGGTATCGGTCCCAACCTTCTCTTTAGTGAACGATTGAATAAAATCGATTCCCGTTTTCTCAACCCAATTCACCGTCTCGCAGCTCGCCTCGCATGAGCGCTTTCACGCGATCGTAATCGGGGTAGGGTGCATCGATTTTGCCGGTCTCGGTTGCCTTTTTGAACGAGCGAGGAACTCATCCATGGTGTCGGTCGTTTCAGAAACGAACTGCCAGAACTCCTCGTTTTCGACACCCTGATAAATCGAAACGTTGCCTTTCGAAGTCTGGAACGAAATGCCCAGAGACGGCGACTTCTCGACAAGCACGACCTTCGCGCCATTTTGAGCAGCGGCAAGTGCGCACGCCTCGCCAGCAAGACCCGACCCGATAACCGCAATATCGGTTTCGATAATCTCACCCTTTGGCTTTTTCTCATCGGCTTGCTTCGAGGCGGTACCCGAACATCCCGCCAAAGCAAAACTTCGCCAAGAATCGCAGCACCCTGCGCAGAACGACCTACGGTTGATAGTCTTCATTTTTCCCTCCTCCTTATATGCGGCATTCGACCAGCCGCGCAGCTTCATAATGCCCAAAATACACGAACAGCTTGTCGCACGAAAAGAATGAGCAGGTGAGAAAGCATGAGCGACGAGCAGGGAACGGCATGAAGAACGAAGGAGCCTCGATGCAGTATCGAGCTCGACAATGGACGTATTCCGAACCCATTCGCCACTGAAATTAGACAGGAGCAAGACCGCACACGATTCGAATCGTTCTCGAAAAAGATATGCTTACAGGTCAAAAATCTTATTTTGGCTTCTTCAAAATAGCGTGGTGGAGTGCTATTTTCTTCTCTTAATGTGTTTTCAGAAAAGGGATGCCAATGACAGATGAAAAACAGGAGGTCACAGCAGCAGGCTCAAGTAGAAGAGCCTGCGGGTGAGATCTCGAAAAGACCCCGAAAACGAGGTCGCTCGGCGTATTCTCCGTTCGAGGGCGACATGCCGCTCGCGCAAGCAATCCCCTTGGGCTTGCAGCATGTTCTGGCAATGTTCGTGGGCAATTTGACTCCGCTGCTTATTGTGACGAGCGCATGCGGATTGGCCGGCGCCGAATTCGCCGACGTGCAGCTTTCCCTGTTGCAAAATGCCATGTGGATCGCGGGTGTCGTAACCCTCATCCAGCTTTTTCGCCATTGGCCCCGTCGGCGGCAAAGGTGCCCATCATCATGGGCACGTCTTCAGGAAACTTCATCGGCGTGTTCAACTCGGTGGCTGCATCGATGGGCGGCGGCCTTATCGCCTATGGCGCCATCATGGGGCGCATCGCTCATCGGCGGTTTGTTCGAGGCCGTTCTGGGCTTCTTCCTGAAACCCCTGCGCCGCTTCTTCCCGGCGGTCGTTACGGGCACCGTCGTGCTTTCCATCGGCTTAAAGCCTTATCAGCGTCGGCGTATTGAACGCCTTCGGCGGCGGCAACACCGCACCCGACTTCGGATCGTTCGAGAATCTGTGCTTGGCGCTTATCGTGCTCATCGTCATTCTCGCCGTGAAGCATGCGACCACAGGCTTTGTAGCGCCTCCTCCATTTTGGCTGGCATTATTGTAGGTTACGTCGTCGCCGGCATCATGGGCCTGGTGCTTCCTACGACTGGCGTGACCGCCGATGGCGTGGAATACAAAAGCATGGGTTCTGAACTGGGATAAGGTCGCTGCGGCGTCATGGTTCGCCATTCCGAACCTTCTGCCCGTCATGCCTGTCTTCGACATGCGAGCCATTGCGCCTGTGCTGGTGATGTTCATCGTCACGGCCGTCGAGACTGTTGGCGACATTTCGGGCGTCACGCAAGGCGGCATGAATCGCGAGGCTACCGACAAAGAGCTTTCCGGCGGCGTTGTGTGCGACGGCTTGGGCTCGTCGCTCGCAGCCATGTTCGGCGTGTTGCCCAACACCTCGTTCAGCCAGAACGTCGGCCTGGTCACCATGACCAAAATGGTCAACCGCAAGGCCCTGGCCTGCGGCGCCGTATTCCTGATTCTGTGCGGCTTGTGCGGCTCGGCGCCGTGGTCTCCATCATGCCCCAGTCGGTCCTCGGCGGCGCGGCCGTTATGATGTTCGCCTCCATCGTGGTGAGCGGCATTCCAGTTGATCACACGCGAACCCCTTACGCCGCGCAACTTGGCCCAGGCTACGCATTGGGCATCGTTTCCGTCGCACTGGCCTGGCAGCTGCGGCATTGGCGCGAACCCCGCCGTGCTGGCTGGTTCGCCCAAAGTTCGTCGGCCTGATTTTCGGCAGGGCTCTGGCATTGTCGCCGCAGCTGCGGTCGCCATCATTTTGAACATCGTGCTTCCCAAAGACCGAAAACGAGAAAACGCGCCGTCCAAGGACGCGAGCAGCAACGAGCTAAACAGAGCGGCTCAAGGTTGGCATTCGAACTTATTTTTAGCTCAAATCGTTCTTATACATCCAAGCGAACGGCGCCCTGTTTCTTTCGTCGAGAGACAGGGCGCCATTCTAAGAACAGGGTTGTTACCTGGTCGAAATGCGAACGATGAAAACGCTGACGCAGTCCATCTCCTACCTACGACATCGTCTCCGGCTCATAAGGTAAAAACATGTCTGACCTACGTCGGGGCATCGGCACAGGCTGATGCCCCTTTTTAAGCGCACGGAAGTCGCTGCGACCCTTCGGCAAATTCGTCGACCGCATTTAAACGCTCAGATAAAATGCACCGTCCGCGCGTCCAGGGTCCCCCCATCTGACCGAGCAGTCTTTTTCGCACCCAATCTCATTGCCTCTGCCCGGCCAATGTCCACTCCATGCAGGCTCTTCATTCCCCATCCCCATTCTGCGATCGCGGGAATGGGGATTGTTCACCCTTTTCCGCATCCATCCATGATGTTGCATTTATCTGGTCAGGCTTTTCGCGTCCATTCGGATTTCCACTGGGCGCAGCACCTCCATAAATCCTCAACATGGGCAAAGTTGCAAGCCCATTGTGCGCAACGGGCCGACGCGGCCCAAACCATGTCCCGATTTTGCAAAAAATGGCGAAATTGAAATGGCTCCCTGGTTTTGTGAACGGTCTTAGCACTCGAAAAGGCCCCAAAAGATGCTTCGTTTTTTACAAAACCCCAGGTCACGATTTACCGGAGGCAGGAACAATGCGTTCCCCATCGTGCACAACCGCAAATTTGTGCCAAAGTTGACAATTCGGACCAAATTTCAAGCAAAACCAAATTGTTCAAGAGGGTCTGTAAGATTGTCTGTGTAAGTCCCCTCAAGGGGCAACGTCTCCGGAGGCGATCGTCGCCGGCGCAGGGCGCCGGCCATGCTGATGGCCGCGGCATGGCCCGCGGCAGATTGGAGACGACCGTGACCAGGAGGAAGAAGGGCGACCCGCCGCCGAGCGCGTGGCGGCCGCCATCATGGAGGGGTTCTCGCCGAAGACCGCCGAGGAGGCGCAGGAGGCCCTGCGCTCGGTGTTCGGGCCGATGATCGAGACGATGCTCAAGGCCGAGCTCGGAGGCCCACCTGGGCCACCCGGACAACGACAAGGGCCCCAAGGACGGGCCGAACAGGCGCAACGGCTACACGCGCAGGTGGTGCGCACGAGCGCCGGCGAGGTCCCCATCGACGTGCCCCGCGACCGCGACGCCACCTTCGAGCCCGCGGTGGTGCCCAAGGGCGAGCGCGACCTGACCGGCATAGAGTCGCGCGGGATGTCGATGTACGCGCGGGGCATGTCTCAGCGCGACATAGCCGCCACGGTGCGCGAGATATACGGCTTCTCGATGAGCGCCGAGACGGTCTCGGCCATCACCGACAGGGTGTGGGAGGAGCTCGGCGGTGGCGCTCGCGCCCGCTGGAGCCCGTGTACGCGTTCATGTTCGTCGACTGCCTCTACGTGCCGGTGAGGCGCGGGCGCGCGCGCGCAGCATGGCGGTCTACGAGCTAGTCGCCACGACCTGGCCGGGCGCAAGGACGTGCTCGGGCTGTGGATGCGGGAGACCGAGGGCGCGCACCACTGGATGGGCGTGTTCGACGAGCTGCGCCAGCGCGGCGTCGAGACGTGCTGTTCGTGAGCATGGACGGCGTGTCGGGGCTGGCCGACGGCCTGCGCGCGATATTCCCGGACGCGGTGGCGCAGCGCTGCCTGGTGCATCTGGTGCGCAACTCCTGCAAGTACGTCCCGTCCAAGGACATGCAGGCGTTCTGCCGCGACGCCCGGGCCTTCTACGGCGCGCCGTCGCTTTCCGCGTGCCGGGCGGCGTTCGCCGACTTCTCCAGGCGTGGGCGCGCTACCCGGGCGCGGTGGCGACGTGGGAGCGCTCGATGGCCGAGGTCGAGCGGCTGTTCTCCTACGGCCCCGACGTCAGGAGGGTCGTACACCACCAACGCCGTCGAGAGCGTGAACGCCAGCTTCCGCAAGGTCGTCAGGCGGGGGTGCTTCCCCACGAGGACGCCGTGATGAAGCTGCTCTACCTGCGGGTGAAGGAGCTGTATTCGAGGTGGGGCGAGGGATGCCACCAGCCGGGCTGGGCCAGGTGCGCAACCAGCTGCTGTGCGACGAGGGCATCGGGGCGAGGATAGAGAGGTTCCTGTGAAAAGACTTACACAGACTTCTTGACAAGCCCGTTCAAGAAGGCCCAACAGTAGACTCGAAGCAAGCCGGAGCAAGCACGAAGAAGATGAAAGAAATCGAGAAAAGAGGGAAGGGAAAGAGTAAAAATTAACGGTAATTTCGCGCATGCCGAGCAATGCCCACGCGGCCCATGCAATACCGCATTCGCAATGCAGCAAAAACCAAATTTGCAACCAGCAGAAAGAAGCGCTCAGGAGTTGTGGAATAAGCGAAGTGTCAGAATAAAGAACGGAAGCTGCGAACTGGGGAAATTGCATCAAACCAAATCGGCGGCACTCGATTTACGAACGCAATGGGCTGAATGCAATGGATGCCCATCATCGGGCAAGAAAGCAGCAGGACACCCAGCTGGGATATCGGATCCGGCCAAGGGGCGCAGCAGAACACCCAGCTGGGGCGCATGCCTAGAACACCAGATGGAACGCACAGGCAAAATCGGCGCGACGAAAGCGTCAGCGCGGCAAACTTGCACTGCCGCAGCGCGCAACAGCGTGTCTGCAGCTGCTCCAAATCGTCGCGCGTATCCACGTCGAACAGCTCCATTCGCTTAAAACCTCAATGGTTCGCACGCATTCCGCATGCGTTTTCGCTACGAATCCGCCGCCCTTACCACGGGAAGAGAACGAAGCTCGTCGAACGTCCATGAAGGAAAAAGCACGGCGCGCCCGGCACCATCGAAACTGGTGCGCCAAATGCGCGCAACGCTGCTCTCCCAGCATTGCACCCCACGGCGTCATGTTTCACGGCAGCGGCGACATCGGATTCCGCAGCATCACCCAGCAGCGGCATCAACGTCGCACTTCACAGCATCGAGCCCCCATGGCGTAGTCCTCCGCAGTATCGGCCAGCGCTGCACCGACAGCATCGCATCCGCAACATCCGCAACGCCGCGCCCCCGCAGCATCACGTCTCGCAGCATCGCGTCCACGGGCACCAGCAGCATCGCGTTCGGCGGCGCGAAGAAGCGCGGCAATGCTCGCTGGACGAATAAGAGGTTGGTCGCCCTGGACGAACGTGACCGTATCGCACCCGTCCATGGCCTCCATGCCCAGGCGCACCGTGTCATTTCTGCATGGCTCGTCGTGCAAAAACCTGCACGCCAGCGTCTCACAACGCAGCCACGTCAGCATGGCGCGTGACCACCACGCGCCGGCTGAACAAACCATCGGTTGCTCGACAACATGGCCGACCAGCGGCGCGCCGCAAAGCTCGGCCATGAGTTTGCCCCGAAACGTGCTCCCACGCCCGATGCCATAACGATGCATCCGTGCTTCAATGTGCGGTTGTCGGCAGCGTGTGGCATAGCGGTATTCGCCTTTGCAAATTCGATGGTTGGACGGGCTGAATTTGAGAATTAATCGCAGGCCACAGTATAATATGAGCGACTATGCCAACCTCAAGTAATGGGGCGAGAAACATTATTACCTTCCAAAAAAATACGAGCGCCCGCAAACCCTCGACGAAGCCTGGGAGCTCAACCAGAAAAACGCAACCGCATCGTGGCCGGCACCATGTGGATGAAAATGGGCACCCTCCTTCGGCACCGCCATCGATCTGTGCGATCTGGGTCTCAACCAAATCGAAGAAACCGACGAGGAATTTCGCATTGGCGCCATGGTCACCCTGCGCCAAATGGAGAAGCATCCAGGCCTCGCCGCCTATTCCTGCGGTGCGGTGGAAGCCGCCTTCAAAGACATCGTGGGCGTGCAGTTCCGCAACGGCGCAACGCTCGGCGGAAGCCTGTGGCGCCGCATGGGCTTTTCCGACATCCTCACGGTTTTCCTTGCCATGGATAGTTACGTCGAACTCTACAAAGGGCGGCATCGTGCCCCTGGAAGAATTCGCGCGCATGCCTTACGACAAAGACATTTTTGGTGCGCCTCATCGTGAAGAAGCAGCCGGGCGCGTTCTCGTACCAAGCCGTGCGCAAGCAGCGCACCGACATCCCTTCACTGAACTGCGCTGCGGCCCAGGTGGCGGGGTGAGTGGCGCGTCGTCGTGGGTTCGCGTCCCGCGCGTGCCGTGGTGCTTCGCGATGAGCAGGGGCTCCTCGCCGGCCGGCATTACCGAGGAAAGCGCTGCCGCGTTCGCCGACTACGCCGCCGGCGCCGTGACCGTCTCGGGCAGCATGTGGGGGCAGCGTCGAATACCGACGCGCACTCGTGCCCGTGCTCACGCGTCGCGCGCTTCTGGCCCTGAAAAGAGGGTGCAGTAATGGAAATCAAAATCAAGCTGAACGGAACCATGGTTTTCCGACGACGTTTGCCGACACACTCCTCATCGATTTCGTGCGCGCGCATGGCTGCTGGAGCGTGAAGCGCGGCTGCGAAACCTCGAGCTGCGGTTTGTGCACCGTGCTCATGGACGACGAACCCGTGCTTTCGTGCTCAACGCTCGCGGCGCGCCAACGGCCGCAGCGTGCACACGCTCGAAGGCCTGCAAGCGTCGGAATTCGTCGGCTTCATTGCCGACCAAGGCGCCGAGCAATGCGGCTTTTACAACCCCGGCTTCGTCATAAGAACACCATCGCGCTGCTTCGCGAAAACCCCGACCCGTCTGACGGGAAAATTCTCGCGTACCCTGAGCGGGCAACCTGTGCGCTGCTCGGGCTATGAAGGCCATCCGCGGCATCCGCGCCTCCTGAACAGCAGGCATGAGGAAGAAGGTCAACCATGAATAGACCAGTACCAATCCGGTGGGCAAGTCGGTCCGCAAGAAGACGCGATGCAGCAACTGCTGGGCAAGCCCCTGTATACCGAAGATATCGTGCGCGACGACGCTCGTAGTGAAACTGCTGCGAAGCCCGCACGCCAATGCCATCGTCGAGACTATCGACACCTCGAAGGCGAAAAGGTCGCCGGCGTGGTTGACGTATTCACGTGGGAAGACGTGCCGAACGAGCGCTTTTCGAACGCGGGCCAAACCTACCCCGAAACGAGGCCCCTACGACCGCCTCATCATCGATCGTCACGTTTCGCTTCGTAGGCGACGTGGTGGCAATCGTCGCTGCCCGAAAATGAAGCAGCCGCCAACAAGGCGCTCGAGCGCATCAAGGTTACCTACGACGTACTCGAACCCGTTTTGGACTTCCGCACCGCCAAAAAAGACAACCCGGTGCTCGTGCATCGAAGACAACTGGCGCATGCTGTGCGATTTGGGCGGCGACAATACGCGCAACCTCGTAGGCACCACGGCCGACGAAGGCGGCGACATCGAGGCCGTGCTGGCCGATTGCGATGTGGTTTTGGAACGCACCTACCACACCAAGGCCTACAACCAGGCAATGATGGAGACCTTCCGCACGTTCACCGAGCTCGACCGCTACGGGCGCTTGCACGTGATTTCATCCACGCAGGTCGTCTTTCATGTGCGCCGCATCTTATCGAACGCGCTCGGCATTCCGAAAGGCCGCATTCGCGTCGAAAGCCCCGCATCGGCGGAGGCTTCGGCGCAAAGCAGACCGCAGTGTGCGAAGTGTACCCCGCATTCGTCACGATGAAGACGGGTCGTGCCGCCATGTGCGTATACACGCGCGAAGAATCGCAGACCTGCGGCTCTCCGCGCCACGAGATGGAAATCACCGTGCGCTTGGGCGCGAACAACGACGGCCGCATTCGTGCGCTCGGCGTGACCACGCTGTCGAATTCAGGGCGCCTACGGCGAGCACGGTTGGGCGACGGTCGGCCTGACTGGCCGCAAGTCCATTCCGCTGTACACCGATCTCTCGAAGCATTCAAATTTACCGCAAACGTGGTGTACACGAACATGCAGCCTTCGGGCGCCTACCGAGGCTTCGGCGCCACGCAGGGCCAATTCGCCGTTGAAACCACCGTGAACGAGCGGGCCGAAAAAGCTCGGCCGCGACCCCGTTGAGCTGCGCGAGCAGAACATGGTGCGCGAAGGCATGAAGATGCCCGCGTACTTCGGCGAAATCGCCAATGCGTGCGCGCTCGACCGCTGCTTGAAGCATTGCGCCGACATGTTCGACTGGAAAGCGAAATACCCCGTGCGCGACATGGGCAGACGGCAAGGTTCGCGCGGCAGGCGTTGGCCATGTCGATGCAAGGCTCAGGCATTTCCGGCATTGACGTGGGCTCGGTCACAATCAAGCTCAACGACGACGGCACGTACATGCTGATCATCGGCGCGGCGGACATGGGCACAGGCTGCGACACCATTTTGGCGCAGATGGTCGCCGAGCATATGGATTGCTCGGTCGACGACGTTTCCGTGTTTGGCGCCGACACCGACGCGTCGCCCTACGATTCGGGCTCGCCGCCTCTTCCACCACGTATGTCACCGGCATGGCGGTGCAAAAGGCGTGTACACAGCTGAAAAGAACGCTTGTGCGCCATCGCCGCCGAAGCGCTGGAGTGCGATGCGAACGAGCTGAGCCTTCGAAGGCGCGTGGTGCGCGAAGCGACGGGCGAGAAATGTCACTCGTCGATGTGGCACGAAAAGCCAGGTAAGCAATTGCCTGGCACCCGAAGCCACCGCGTATGCATTCTTCCCTGTCTCGCCGCCGCCGTTCATGGTAGGCATGGCCGAGATTGAACTTGACCGCGAAACCGGCGTAGTTGAAGTGCTCAATTACGCAGCGTCGTCGACTGCGGTATTCCCATCAATCCGGCACTTGCGCGCATTCAAGCCGAAAGGCGGCATCGTGCAGGGCATCGGCCACACGCTCATGGAAGACGTGACGCGCACGCCCAAGGGTCGCATTCGCGAATCAAACCTGTTCACATACCGTTTGCCCACTCGTCTTGACACGGGCCGCATTCACGTCGAGTTCGAGAATTCCTACGAACCCACGGGTCCGTTCGGCGCGAAGTCGATCGGCGAAATCGTCATTAATACGCCGGCCCCGCGATTACGCAGGCAATTTACCGCGCGACGGGCGTGTGGCATCGCGAGCTGCCCATTCTGCCCGAGCATATCGTGCTCGCGAAACCCGAGGAGTAGGCATTCTAAGCGAGTTTTTGCACATCCCGCGGAAAACCACGGCCATCATCGGAAGCGGCGGGAAATCGAAGCTTTGCGCGCCCTGGCTGAAGAGCTGGCAACCGAAGGGGCCGCGAACGCGGAGTTCATAGTCGCACTGAAACCAACCGATAAGCCCCAGGTCGGAACATCGCCGAACGAAGACTGCCCGACCAGGAGGCCGCAAGTGATAAGCCGTCGGTTGATGGCGGCGAGCCGTCAACCAGGCGCCCCGCCGCAAAAGAGAACGCCATCGCCGAAGCGGCGCGCCGCGCACACGTATCAGGCCACGAGCACCAAAATGCTCGTACCCGATTGGTGTCCGGTTCTGCTCGACCCCGCAATGGACGAAGTGCAATTAGCGCTATCGACGCACCTATCGTCTGCGTGGGGAACATCCATGAGCCAACGGGCAAGAAGCAGGCGACGCGCCCGCGCATGGCGTTTTCGGAGCTGGAAGCCGCGGCCGACTACCTGCTCGTTGAAGCCGATGGAGCAAAAAATGCTGCCCTGAAGGCGCATGCGGAACACGAGCCCATGATTCCCGAATGCGCGAAGCGAACGGTCTGCGTCGTGGGGATCGATGGCGTGGGCAGCCCTATTTCGCAGGCCTGCCACCGAGCGGAACGCTTTGCGCAGCTGGCAGACGCCTCGACCGCCGATGCCGTAACGCCCGAAATGGTAGCGCGCGTGCTTGAAGCCGAAGGCCTGCACGATATGGTTTTGATTAACAAGATTGAATCCGACAACGACCGGCGAGCCGCCGAGCGCATAGCGGCGCTCTGCACAGCCCCCGTGGTTGCGGGAAGCCTTTTGGAGGAAAGAATTTTCGATGCTTGCGATAATTCGCGGAGCTGGCGACATCGCCAGCGCGCGATTGCGTACGCCTGCACAAATGCGGCGTTTCCGTCATTATGACGGAGGTCGAACATCCCTGACGGTCCGTCGCACAGTCGCCTTCAGCGAAGCTATTCATTCAGGGAAAACCCAGGTGGAAGGCGTCGTTGGCGTGCGTGCTGAAAGCATCGATGATGCGCTGCGACGAGCACTCGAAGGGTCGTTCCCGTGCTCGTCGACCTGAAATGCTCATGCATTTGGCTTGAACCTGACGTGCTGGTCGACGCCATTTTGGCCAGCGTAACGTGGGAACCACCATCGGCATGGCACCTATCGTAATTGGCATCGGCCCTGGATTCACGGCGGGCGACGACTGCCACGCCGTGGTCGAAACCATGCGCGGTCACACACGCTCGGTCGCGTGTATTACGAGGGTTCGGCACTTCCAGACACCGCAATGCCTGGGCTTGTAGGGGGGCTTCGCAGGTGAGCGCGTTTTGCGTGCGCCCAAGCGATGGAACCTTCCGCGAAGTCGCCTCAATTCGCGACCACGTCGAGGCGGGACAGGCCGTCGCATACGTGGACGACGCCCTGTTATTGCCACCCTCACCGGCACGCTACGAGGCATGCTTGCTGGCGGAACGCACGTTACCAAAAGGCTTGAAGTGCGGCGATATCGATCCGCGTGACGAAGTGAGCCACTGCGAAACGGTATCGGACAAAGGCCTGGCAGTCGCAGGCGGCGTGCTGGAAGCCATTCTTCATTTGAGCGACACGTTCACGAAAGCATAGGCGGAATAAAACATGCGAACGATTGCAGAACATATCGCGCGTGCCTCGCGCGAGCGCGCGCGATTTGGTGCTGGTTACCATAATGGGAAAGTAAAGGCTCCACGCCACGCCACGCGGGCTCGCAAATGCTCGTCGACGAAAACGGGCTTGTGTGCGGCACCATTGGCGGCGGCGCCGTCGGGCCCACGCCATCAAGAAAGCTCGTGACATGCTGGGCGAAAATCTGGAGCCTCGTCGAAAACATGGAACTGAAGCTCGCCTCCAAAAAGGCCTCGATATGGCCTGCGGCGGGGATGCGACCCTTCTGTACACACCCGTGAATGCCAGCGATACGCATTGGCGCGATGCCGCACGCGAAATGCTTCGCTGCATTGACCAGCGCATTCCTTCCTATCTCGTCGTGAAATGTTCCGAAGGCGGACAATCAAGCGAAAGCACCGTCGCGCTGCTCGATGCCAACGGTGCGCCGTTGGCAGGAGAGCGCGGCATGCAGGCGAGCCTCATCGCAGGCCTTGAGCGCAGAGCCGTCATTGACGGCCGTTTCGTGATGCCCGTCTCGCTGCCCGCACGAGCCATCGTTTTCGGCGGCGGGCACGTGGGCCGCGCGACCGTATCGGCCCTCTCGCGCGTCGGGTTCTGCTGCACACTGTTCGATTGCCGCCCCGAATTCGCCCAGCACTCGCGCGTGCCCGAAGCGCATGATGTCATCTTGGGCGATTACGACAATATCGCAGCGTCGCTGACCTTGGACGAGCACGATTTCGTCATCATCATGACACACACCCATCGCAGCGATTACGCCCTTCTTGAGCAGGTGCTTCGCCGGCCTTTGGCATACGTCGGACTCATGGGGTCACGGCGAAAAATCGCAACCGGGCGAGAGCTCATGCTGAATGCGGGAATACCGCAAGAGGCGATTGACGCCGTACATATGCCCATCGGCCTTGACATCGCCGCAGAAACGCCCGAGGAAATCGCCGTGAGCGTCGCGGCGGAGTGTATCATGCGCCGCGCGGAAATGCGGAGGGGGACAGGCGAATCGCAATGATATGGTTTACTTCCGACACCCATTTCGGACACGCCAACGTGCCGAAATTCAGCGAGCGGCCATGGGATGATATCGATGATATGAACTATGCGCTCATCGAGAATATCAATGCATGCGTCGAACCGAGCGACGAGGCTTTACATCCTGGGTGACTTTTTCATTCAAGCTCACCGTGCAGCAAGCCTATGAACTGCGAAAACTCATTCGCTGTAAGAAAATTCACCTCGTGCACGGCAATCACGACAAAGATTGGCGCCAGCCCGAAGTCGCCGACGCGTTCATTGTAGAACCGCCAATCAAGGTATTGAAAGTCGACGGCGTGAAAATCGTGATGAGCCATTACCCCATGGCCGATTGGCAATCGATGGGACACGGCAGCTGGCACATTCACGGGCATATTCACAGCCAAGGGTCCGCCTATAACGATGCAAACCTTGCACAGGGGCTTTTGCGTTTTGATGCGGGCGTCGATGCGAACGAATATCGCCCCGTAAGCCTGGCGCAGCTGCACGCACGATTCGATGGCGTGACATATCCAACACGCGTGAAATGGCCCTTCTGGGTCAACGAAACAGGAGACGCTCGACTCGATGCGTTTCTTGTAGACGAAAAGCGCAAAGTGGAGGCGCTGGAAGAGCGCTGAATTTACGGCGTGGCGCTAAGCTCAATCTTTGGCGTATTCCATATTTTGAAGGTTCATTCCTTTATGCCGATTCATCGATCGCGAGCTCCACATGTCGACCACGTGAAGACCTCTTCACGAAAGGCCGACAAGTAGGCAATCGCGCCGCTTCCTTGCCACGCGCGTTTATACTGGTGTGAAAAGCAAGCAGCGGCGCACGGCGCCTCGTCCCACCAACCGACAGGACCCCATGAACAAGCACAGCATTCGATACGTTCTTATTCTTGTAGCGGCCATCGCAGCGGCAGCACTCATCGTCGTTCGCTTCGACGGCGTGTGCGAAATCTTCTCAACCGTATGCCAAGCATTGCAGCGGGGCTGGCGGTGGGCGCCGTTATGGCATACCTGCTCAACTTCATCGCCGCGAGCCTGGAATCGCGATGGTTCCCCCGCTCGACCAACGTCTTTGTCACTAAGAGCCGCCGCCCGATTTGTGTCATTTTGGCAATTGCCACTGTCACACTCGCGCTCGTTGCGCTCATCACATTCGTAGGCAGCGAGTTCAAATCGGTCGGCGCGGCTATCATCAATGGCGTCTCCGAAGGCGCGACCATGGCTTCGCAAGCAATCGCGAACCTCCCCGGCGCCGAAAAGAGCATGATCCTCAACGATACCACATGGAGCTCCCTGGGCGAGAAGGCCCTGGCAGCCATAGGCGGAACCGACCAAGCGCTGCGCATCGTGGCCCAAACGAGCGGCGAGGTCGCACACGTGACGCTGTCCATTCTGCTGGGCATGATTTTCGCGCTGTACCTGCTGCTCGACAAAGACCGCGTGCACGCCGGCGCTATGCGCCTTGCGACTCATTCCCAGCGACGAGGTGCGCGAGCGCGTGCTCCACGCATGCGCCATTACCAACGATTGCTTCTCACGCTTTATTCGCGGCCAATGCATCGAGGCAGTCATCTTGGGTACGCTGTGCGCTATCGGCGGCACCATCCTGCATTTTCCCTACGCAGCCTCAATTGGCCTTATTGTGGGTGTGACCTCGCTCATTCCGTTCGCCGGCGCATGGATCGGCGGCATCATGGGCGCTGCGATGATTCTGTCGCAAGACCCCTTGCAAGCGGTACAGTTCATCATCTTCCTGATTATTCTGCAGCAAATCGAGGGCCACTGATTTACCCGAACGTGGTGGGCCAGTCGGTGGGTCTGCCAAGCATCTGGGTGTTTGTCGCGGTTATCGCCGGCGGCTCGCTGTTTGGCCTTCTGGGCGTGCTCTTGGGCGTGCCCGTGATTTCCACCGTGCGCACGCTGCTCATGGAACACTTCGCCAAAATGGACGGGGAAAAAGAATCTGCTAAATGCTCGTAGCGTTTAGCAGGTCGTTCGCCCCCCTGAATAGTCGCAAACCAATCGCAGAAACCTGCTAAACGCTACGAGCATTTAGCAGGTTTGACGACCCAATCCGGGCCCAAGGTATTACCGCATCTGAGTTTCCGTTTGAAGGGTGGGTGCATCGGGATGCTCGGGCCACGGTGGGGAGCCATCACCGTCATATCAAGACGAAGCGTTTGTGCAATGAGCGTCGCAAGCTCTTCGTCGGTGATGTCGGGCTTCGCCTTCATCATACCCACGATACCGAAAAGCACCAGGCCGAACGTCTCGGGAATCAGCTGAATGTCAATGGTTCGATACGCCATATATTCCGACACGATGTAGTTCTGAATGCAGGCGACGCTTTCACGAACGGCCCGCGTAGCGAATCGGTCGCGCACCCCCAGCTCTTCAAGCACAGCGAACATGGGGCGCGGCTGCCCCGAACTCGTATACAAAGTGCGCCTGAACGCGGCAACGCAGTTCTTCAGCTCCGTGGGCGTGTCGCCGAACGCACGCAGCTCGTTCCATGTCGACACACTTTCGACGATATCTTCAAAGGAAATCGTCGAGCACAGCATCGATCACGGCCTGTTTATCGGGGAAGTAGTAATACACAAGGCTGCGTGCCACACCAGCCTTGCGCGCAATGGCCGCCATGCTCGTGGCGGCCACGCCTTCAGTCTCGAACAGCTCGCGCGCCGCCTGCATGATATCCCCGGCCACGCCATTCAACCGCACGCTCTGCCTCAGCTGGCGAGTCACATGATGCGGCAGGTCGGAAGCGAATTCGGAAATGGAAGCACTCTTTCGCGCCGGCACGACGGCCCCTTCGTCTAGCATGGGGCCGTCGTGCCAAACGCGATGCACGAAAACGAAATGCGCCGGTTAGCGATTCTCTTCAACGACCTCTCGATAATTCTTGGTGTCATTATAGAGCTCATCTTTCAGCGGGTTGAGCTTACGCGCGCGAATTCGATGGAGCTGGTAGGCGGCAAGCGCCACGTTGGAAATCAACGCAATCAGACTTACGACAAAAGAACGCAGTGGGGTTATGCGTCGTGGGAATTTCCGCAAACGTATAGAACTGCGGGAGCGCCATGGCGAACATCGCATAGAGCGCCAGGGTTTGCGCGCGATGCTGCAACCATGCACCACGCTTCGTGAAGAACGTGGGGACGGTGCAGGCAATGAGCAGAGCCAGGCCCGTGTACGTGGAATGGTCGGACATGCAGTTATACGTGTACGCGAAATTCCACAGGTCGTAGGCGATAATCCACATCCAGAGCATATCGGGCCAAATCATGTCACGCGATTTGTCCTTTGAAATGAAAATGCCGAACCAGCCGCAAATGGTGATGATGTTCAAAATGCCGGCGATTGCATTCATGATGTTCCACGGGCCGGAAATCATCCACACATGGTCGACGACGGCGCCGTCCCACAGCCGTAGGTATACATCTGAATGTCGCGCACCACGGCTTCGCAAATATTGATCGCCAAAATGAACGGCGGAAAGCACAGCGCCCATCGCTTCTCATACAAATGATGCTCGCGGCCATCGGCACCGCGCCATTTAACGAATCGCAACGCCATGAATCCAACGCAGCCCGCTAGCGCAGAATACGTTTTCGCCCAATTGAACCAGTTTCCTGTGCCATACTCGTTGCCGGGCGCGGCAGGTGTGTGGCCATACGAAAATCGTGAACACGATGGGCGCGACCACGAACAGCGCGACGCCGCCCCATACGCTCGTACGTCCAAATTCGTTAAATGCCATAAGGGCGAACACGACGAACAGCCAAATCGCCCACACCATAGGGTCGGATGCTTGATACAGAATACCCATGGGCTTCCTCCTTGAGTCGAGCGCGCGCCGCTGCAGCCTTTGGGGCACACAGTGGCGCGTCGGCCATCTGCGCTAGGAACGCTCCACCATAGTTTTCACGCGGCCCTTTTCATCCCATGCGGCGGCGTAGCCGAACCTCCAGGTTGGCCAAAGCGGCCTCGCGCTGGTCTTCGGGGAGGTCGATGCTTTCGAGGTACACCTTGCGGAAGCCCGGGTTGTCGATATAAAGCTCCTGCTTGAAGGGGTTACGCTTCTTGCCGAAAATCGTGTAAGCCTGGTAGACGAACACGCACACGTTGAAAATGAGCGCAATAGCCGAAATCGTCATATGAGCCGCGGGGTCGTTCGTGGAATGCACCACGCACGCTGGGTGCAAGAAGAACCACGGCACCGTCATGGTCACAATCATGTTCACGGCAAGCGTACGAACGCGGTGCTGAGCATAGGCGCCACGCTTAATGAAGAACGCGGGAATCGTGCACGCCGCCAGCAGCACCAGGCCGCAGTACATAGAGCGGTCGGAAACGCTGTTGTAGGTGTAAGCGAAGTTCCACAGGTCATAGCCAATGATCCAGAACCACAGCTGGTCAGGCCAAACGTAGTCTTTTCTTCTTGCCGCGGCCAACGATAATGCCGAAGAAACCGCAGATGCACAGCGCATTCAGAATGCCCGCGACGCCGTTCATCACATTCCACGGGCCGCCAACCACCATGTAACCATCCACGATGCCGTTGACGCCCGTGAGCTGGAAGTCGCGAATGCACGCCTCAAGAATATTGATAGCGAAAATGATCGGCGGAATGCACACGATATATTTCTTCTGGAAGGTAGGGAAGTACACGATGAGCCATCCGAGAATCGCACCCGCGAGGCACGAATACGTTTTCACCCATTGAAACCACGTGCCCGCGCCCGTGCCTTCGACAGCGGTGTGGGGCCAAACGAAAATGGTCAAGGCGAGCGGCAAAGCGATGAAAATCGCGGCGCCGACCCATTTGTTGAGGCGAGAAAGCTCGTTCATGCCAATCAGAAATACCAGATAAAGCAGAACGCTCACAATCGCCGTTGCCGAAAGCGGCTCGTAGAAGAACATGACGGTTCCCTCTTTCCTCTTGCGTGCTTGCGAACCCGTTCGAATGGCCCATTTCCCCGATGGCCCTGATTGCTGCAGTTCGCTTTCTTGGCCGCAGTGTAACAAGGGGATTTTTTCGTTGGTTTGACGCTTTAGGGTTGATTCGTCAAAGAAAGGGTAGAGATTCGTTCGAGCGGCTTTGTTTTCCTGCTTCATGCGCGGCGCGCACGACTTTCGCACGTTGCGCGCATGGCGCTCACCGACATAGGCCTATGGTATGGGCCACCGGCGTGCGCCATGGCTCAAACTGTTCGCCGTAGAGGCGTATGCCAAGCTGTTTCCTCAGCCGCCACTCCCGAACGACCCGGCGTAGCGACAATCGAAACCTGTTAAATGCTCGTAGCATTTAACAGGTGCAACCCAACGGCGCTGCCCAAGCAGCGAAGCTACTGGCAGGAAAGAATGAATTTCCCGCGAGCACGCATGATAAGATGACCCTTCAGCTGTCGCGCCCGAACGACTCGACGCAGCAACGGCCGGAACCGAACGCCCCAGGACCCGTTAAATGCTCCTGCCGAATCTTCTTGTTAGATTTTCTGTTAAAAACTCGTAGCGTTTAGCAGGTCGTTCAAAAGTCCTTGACCTAAAGCCAGGTTTAGGTTTTACGGTTGGTTCATTCTATCAAGCAAGCCCATGGGATGAGAGGGACAACCATATGCTCGGAACGTTCACGTACCACAATCAACCAAGATTTACTTCGGCCCCAATGCGCTTGAGGGGCTCATGCGGACGAGCTCACAAAATACGGCCCGAACGTCGTGCTTGTCTACGGCGGCGGTTCCATCAAGAAAAAACGGCGTATATGACCAGGTAACCGCCGTTTTGAACGCCACTGGCAAAAACGTGACCGAGATTGCCGACGTCATGCCGAACCCTACCGTCGAGAAGCTTCGCGAGGGCGTTGCCATGGCGAAGGCGGCCAGCGCCAATCTGATTTTGGCAGTAGGCGGCGGCTCGGTGTGCGACTATTCCAAAGCGGTGTCGGTTTCAGCGAACTGCGACGAGGACCCCTGGGAGAAATACTTCGTTCGTTTCGAGGAGCCGAGTTGCCCCGTTATTCCGTGGGATGCGTGCTCACCATGGCCGGCACGGGTTCGGAATGAACGCGGGCGCCGTGATCACCGATCATGCCGCCAAGCTTAAGGTAGCCACGTTTTCGCGAACAGCGACGTGATGCCTAAGTTTTCAATCCTCAACCCCGAATTCACTTTGAGCCTGCCGCATAGGCAAGTCGTGGCCGGTATCTACGACGCGTTCAATCATATTTGCGAGCAGTATTTCAGCGGCAGCGACGACAACGTGAGCGACAGCATCGCCGAGGGCCTTATGCGCAGCGTAGTCGAGAACAGCCGCATCGCCGCAAACGACGACCAGAATTACGAAGCGCGCAGCAACATCATGTGGGCGGCGACCTGGGCGCTAAACACGCTCATTGCCAAAGGAAAACCCACCGATTGGATGGTCCACATGCTCGGACAGGGCGTGGGGGCCGTGACCGACGCGACCCACGGCATGACGCTTTCCGCCGTGAGCCTTCCGTACTATCGCTTCATCATGGATGCCGGGTTGCCGAAATTCGCACGTTTCGCGACGCACGTGTGGGGAATTAACCCTGTGGGCAAAAGCGAACGCGAGCTCGCCGAAGCGGGCCTTTCGGCAATGGAAGCGTGGATGCGTGAACTGGGTGTTGCGATGAATCTCGCGGAGCTGGGCGTGACGGAAGCCGACCTGGACGACGTCGTTGCCGCCACATTCATTATGACCGGCGGTTACAAAACGCTCACCAAGGAAGACGTGCGCAACGTTTTTGCTGCAGTGCCTTTAGAGGGGCAATGCCTATAGAAGGAAAGGCTGTCTGAAGCAGCGACGCCCCGGCGCGCGGTCAAGTTTAAACCGCGCGCCACGCACCGATCACCCGCGCAGCGTGGCGCGCAGGCGATCGGTGCGAAGCAGCTTTGGAATCAAACATCAAAACACGTTTGTTACCACGACATCGGCGCACGTCAAAAGTTTCCCGCATGCGCCTTCTTTCCCCATAATCGCAATCAGCGCGGCTTCGCCAACATAGCGATGTCGTTGAAGCCATTGCCGATGCACGCAACCTTCGGCGCCAAGCTCGCGCACAATCGGGCCACAGGCGCTCGCATCGTCACGAGCAAACACGCGCACGTCAACCGGAAGGTCGTCGCATTCGTACGCACCGTCCCGAACAGTGTCAGCCAAGTAAGTACGCTGACCTGGGCGAACTCGGTGATTTCTCGAATGCCCGGCTCGCAACGCCTTCAATAAGATGCCCGTCGACGGCAATAGTTCCGTTTAGTCGCACACCCATGACGAATCCCGAACGTGCCCGTCCGGGATGTCGATTTCAACATAGGGCAGGGTTCCTTTCGATCACGGCCTCAGAATGCCTATCGCTTTTCTAAACATGCCGAACTCAAGCCGATCCGACTTGTGATGCTCGTTAAAAACGGCGCAGCATTTCCAAGCATGTCCGATTTTCGCAGATTTTGGCAGAAAATTGCGGTTGTGAACGATATGGGTTGCTTCCTTAAAAAGAAGCGATTCGTAAACACCAGGTCGAAGTAAGTCGATACAATAGGCTCTTGTTAAAGGCCCTTCAAACACCTCTTTTTAAAATCGTTCACAACCGCAATTCTCTGCCAGAAAAGTCGAAATCGGGACACGATTTCGACTGGTGAAAGAAGAGGCAATCCGGGAAGGTACGGCGGGGAAGAGACGCTGTGCCCACAGACAGCACGCAGCGTGCAGCACATGAGACGCAAGCGAAGCGCGACAAACGACAAATCCAAGTCGCAAACAACGGGGCCAGGCTAACAAACCGCAAAGCAGCAAGCCGCCAGAAACGCGCGTCACTCAAAGGCGAAGGCACGAACCCGCAGCAGCCCGCATCGGCCCGGCCCAATCGAGCCAAAATCTAAACCGCACTTGCCCCTCTCGCCCAAACCGGACCCAGAGCTGCTTCGGCCACCCTGGCCCGAATCAGCCGCGCGGCGGACCGTATCGGCCTGCACATTGGTTCGCAGCAGCCCACAATCGCCCGCGC
>VOFG01003727.1_pt1 | contig 41734 bp, 59 predicted proteins | sample 5384171 | NCBI WGS metagenome assembly VOFG01 (sample SAMN12384726, study PRJNA508395) | human gut metagenome | isolation source: healthy gut F | host: Homo sapiens
GTGGTGCTTCCACCTGTTCTGGTCGGCATGGATCATTCCCAAAGACCAGCCGGACCTGGCGGACAACGGCACCTTCTTCTCCCTGATTCTCGTATATTTTGCCAATCTTCTTCTCTTCCTGGGCGCTTCTGCGCCTGTTTCAATGCCGTAAGCCTTCACCGCTTTCTGGCGGATTGCATCCACAATGCGGAAAAATTGTGGGACGTTCTCAGGGATCTCGCCATGCTGGCTGCCGGGCTGTTCCTGTAAAAAATATTCTTTTCCTTACACGGAATGATGAACGGCAGAAGGGGAAAAGGAATCCAACCTTTCAACAGAAAGGAGTTTCCATGCGCAACACACACTTGATCATTCTGACAATGGCCGCAGTTTCCCTGATGGGCTGCAATCCCAAGGAAACTGTAGAAACACGCCCTCACTTCCGACCAGAACGTTACCCAGAAGATGGCCGTAAGATTCGCGGAAAATATGGTTGGCCTGCCACGCGCTCTGGTCGTTTCAGATGCCAGAAAAGCGGCTCCGGGCGACAAAGTCACCGTCAAGGGAGCGGTAATCGGAGATGACCCCGTCTTTTCAAAAAACATTGCTTCCTTCACCATCGGAGACCCGGCTCAGCTCCTGGTCAATATGAAGGAGAAGGGAGTCTGGGCCGCCGGTACGGTACCGGTGGAAATACGGAAAAATAACACGATGACCGTCCAGTTCGTGGATGAACAGGGGCAGCCCATCAAGCACTCCGCCAAAAGGTGTGAACGGGCTGAAAGAACAAAGACGCCGTCATCATTACCGGAACCATTGATCCCCACTCCACTCCAGAACATCGGTGCTGAACATTGAAAGCATCGTGATTGAGTAACCCCTTCTGTGCCAAACCCTGATTCATGTCAAACGGTTCAGGCGTTTTGCGCCTGAACCGTTTTTCATATCAGAATGCGCGCATGGGATTTGATCCAGCATCATTGGGAATGATAACACTGGCCGCTACTTCAGCGGCAGCAGGTGCGGCATCCGCGTCTGCACAGAAAAAAAGCGCGGAAGCCACCAGACAGGCGGCGGACGCAAATGCCGCCACCCTCAGGAACGAGGTAGACCTCCAAAACCCGACAGGGATGGAAAATGCCAAACGCATGCAGCAGGACGCTGCGCGCCAAATGGGAGAAGCCCGACTGGACGCCGCCCAATCCTCCCTGCTCCGGGAAGGCTCCGTTCCAATCGGGAACAGGCTTTGGCGACGCGTCTGCAAACCAGGATTCAGGATGAAGCGGCGGAAGCCATGAGGAACGCCCAATCCCTGTACAACCGCGCCAACACGGAGCAATACATGGGCCGCTCAATAGAGCCAGAAAACCTCAGCAATGGGCACCCTGCTCTCCGGATTCGCCCAGGGAGGAAATACCCTCCTCAAATGGTGAAGTGCCTCACAAGGGCACCTCCATTCAAACGAAGACAGCCGGAAATTCAGCCGCAACCGCGGAAGCTTCTTAACGCCCCCCTGCCGGGCTGCCCCGGAAGAGCAGCCTCCCAAAACAGCCTTACCTGACACGTCCTTGCCTGTCTTCCTCACATCACGGGTCATAAGGCCAGCACACTTCCGCTTACCCGCGCCTCCAGGGCAAGCAATTCCCGTTTCGCATCAAGCCCCCGCCATAACCTGTCAGTTTCTGATTGCTGCCAATAACGCGGTGGCAGGGCACGAAAATGGAGATGGGGTTGGTGGTATTAGCGGACGCTACAGCCCGGACAGCCCTCGGATGATGAATGCGGCGCGCCAGCTCTGCATAAGAAATGGTGGAACCGTAAGGAACTTTCATCAGTTCATGCCAGACTGAGTTTTGAAATTCCGATCCGGTAAATACAATGGGTATATCAAAGTCTCTGCGTTCCCCTGGAAATATTCACGGAGCTGGCTTACCGCCTGTTCAATAACCTCGGAAGTTCCTTCTTCATATTCAGCGTTGAGATGCCGGCAAATGCGGCGGTCTATCGTGCCGCGGCGTTTTCCTTTGCCCAGTCGCAAATGCAAAGATTGCCGCCATATGAGCCAATCATCATTTCTCCAACGGGCGACAGATAACGGATTATTTTAATTGCCTCCATCTTCTTGTCCTTGTTATTGCATAACGCTCTTTCATCCATCCCCTGTACGGCTGGGAAACATTGCTCCATGCCTGCCTGTTCATGTCCCGAAGCACAATGTTCCGCCCCAAAGGCTCTTCTCCGGCAGCCTTTAGCACATTTCCTTGCTATCTGCAATCTTTCTTCCGCATTTGCTTTTGTTTCCAATCGGACATGAATCCCAAGTTATTCGCCTTCTCCGGCCGGACACCGATAATCCGGATACCTGCTTTTCCCTTGAATCATTCCCCATTCAATCAATTATGACGATACCTCGCACAAGAGAGGCAAAATCCCTGCGTTTTTAATGCTGATGCAAGGCCCTGAATAATATTGGGTGGCGTCCCCGGCAGGAATCGAACCTGCATCTAGTCTTTAGGAGAGACCCGTTCTATCCATTGAACTACGGGGACCGGACATGGCCCGTGCATGACAATAAACGGGAAGGCCTCCGCGCTCAAGCAAAAAGCAGGAGGAGTATGCCATGCATCGTGATTTTGAACAGTATTCACCAGGATAATTTTTACGGATTTCTGAAACTTCCCGTTTCCCCTCCTTTCTCCGCGCATCCCTGGCCGAATACGGCCATTGTTCCGATTACCTGCCGGAAGCGGCCCAGAATAATGAAATAACCGTCTTCCGCTGGCCCCTCGGGGCCGGAAGGCGCCGCCACTCCCGCAGAGAGTCATTTCCGCTGAATCTTATCGCCAAAAACAACGGACAGAAAACAATCCTCCAGAAAGCTCCGTCCAGATGAGCCAATGATGAAAAAACAGAGAAGAACAGAACCCCTGCATGAGAGAATATCCTCCGGAACAGCATCCCCCTGGAAAGGGGAACAGGCCATACAAAAATCTTGAGAAGGGGACGGAAGGACCGTAGCGTTGCCGTATCATTCCCGCCATGCTCAACTTCGTTTACGATAACAAAACCACTCTTATTTTCGGAAAAGGTACCCACCATGAAACGGGAACCCTTCTCAAGCCGTTAGGCAAAAAATCCTGCTTCATTACGGTAGCGGCAGCATCAGACGTTCCGGTCTTTACGATGCCGTCACGGCATCCTTAAAAGCCGCCGGCGTGGAGTATGAGGAACTGGGAGGCGTCCAGGCAAACCCTACGCTGCCCCTGGTGTATGAAGGCATCCGCCTTCTGCCGGGAACACGGCCTGGGCCTCGTGCTGGCCGTGGGGAGGAGGCAGCGTGATTGACTCTGCCAAAGCGATTGCGCTGGGCGTTCCCCATGAAGGGGACGTATGGGAACTATACCTTCAAAAAACAGCCTCAGTCCGACCCTCTGCCCGTCGCAACCGTGCTGACCATTCCAGCCGCGGGCAGCGAGAGCAGCCCGAATACGGTCATCACCAATGAAGAGACCAGAAGAAAACTGGGGTACGGTTCCCCCAAACTGCGCCCCGTATTCAGCATTATCAACCCGGAATTGTTCTTTACGCTCCCCGCACCGCCAGATGGCCAACGGCGTCAGCGACATGATGAGCCACATTTTTGAGCGCTATTTCACCAAAAACCCTGCATACGGACCTTCCGACAGCCTTTGTGAGGCCACCCTGCGCACCATCATGAAAAACGCCCGCATCCTGAACGGGAACCTGAATGATTACAACGCCTGGGCGGAAATCGCGTTTTCCGGCAACATCGCCCACAACAACCTGTTGGGGTAGGCCGCGAACAGGGACTGGGGCTGCCACGCCATGGAACACGAATTGAGCGCACTGTACCATGTGGACCACGGAGCAGGCCTGGCCGTCGTCACCCCGGCCTGATGAAGTATGTTTCCCCAAACACCAGGAAATATTCGTGCAGTTCGCCGTCAATGTGATGGGAGTGGAAGGTTCCTTCCGGGAACCGTCAGCCATCATCCGGGAAGGTATTTCCCGTCTGGAACGTTTTACCGGGAATTAGGCTTCCGACGACTATGGAAGAACTGAACATCCTTCCCGGGGATTTCCCGATGGCGGAACAGGCCGTCAGTGTGCGCGGCCCCGTCGGCGGACTGGAAAAGCTGGATGTCCGGGACATCCAGGCCATCTACCGACTGGGTTGCAGTAATCTGCAGCACGCATGACGAAAGGGGAAAACGTCTGATCATGGAATACCCCTTCCTCACTCCCGGCCTTGTTGACAGCGTTAAGACAATCTCCCCTTTTCCCGCAGCCTACTTGCAACTTGCCAAAGATTTTACTTGAAGTAGTCTGGCGGAATGAACAGATTCTTTTTCTCCGCTCTTTTTTCTGGCGGCAGGATTGCTGGCCTCCGGAATGCCGTCCCCGGCGGACGCATCCACCCCTCCGCAACAACATGCCCCTTGCGGAGGGTAAAAATCCCCTGTTTCCCGCAGCAAAGGAAGCAAGCTGTTGAAAACCTTGAAAAGCTTCTGGGCAAAAGGCTGTTCAAGAAAGCGGCGGAACAGGCCCTGAAACAACTCCATGAATATGACGACCAATACAGCGGGACAGATCTGCTTCTTTACTACCAGGCTCTTACCCGTCTCAATGCCCTGGATGATTCCATCAATCTGGATTCCATTCTGCAGGAACAGATGAAGCTCCACGGCGCCAATCCCCATTTCCTGAGGGACGCCGCACTCCTGTACCAGAGTGCCTGCCATACGTTCAAACTGGTGGACGGCGCCTATATCCGCGGCGCCGGGCCATGGGATGGAGAATATTCCGGAGAAGCAAGGGACCGTGTGGAAGCCCTGCGGTGCCTTGTCAAAGCCATGCAGCTTGCGGAGAAGGGCAACAACATGAAACTTCTGGGACAACTGCGCTTCATCACGGCACAGGCGTTGCCGGTCAAAGGAAACCGCTACGCTCCCTTTCCGCCTTCCAGTCTTACGCAGCCCTGGGGAACCTGACCAACCTGGAAGGAATTGCCGGATTACGTCTCCAGAGAGGAAGCATCCCCTTTTCGAAACGTCGCCACCGTTCCCGTCATGGTCAATGCCGAAACAGGAAAGCCGGAAGTTATTTTTACCATGCCTCTTCCTCCTGGGGAAACAGCTAAAAACGACGGGGAACGCATGCGCTGGCTGCTGGACGCCGCCATTCAGGCGAATCCGGAACTGGCCAACCAGGTCAATTATTTCACCGCCTCCTGGTGCCGCCGGCTGTTCTCTTATGCCAATACGGCGCCGGACCAAGAATTCGTGTACGGCCCCGGCAACGCGGGCATGGTGGCGGGCATCAACCCGGCGGAATTAAAAACGGACCAGACCATCGTTAAAACCGACCGGACGGGCAACGGTAAATTCCTGCTCACCAACCTTCCCCCGGATTATGATTTCATCCGGATTGCTTCCGCCGTCCGAATAACGCCGGAGCCGGATTACTACGTTAACGCCGCCAATCTGGCAGCGGACGAATTCCTGGCCCGCAACCAAAGACCCGCTGCCGCGCAGTTTTTAGGAAAAATCCTTCAAACCAGGAACGCACAATCCTGGAACAAAAGGACAAGGAGGAATTTCTGGACGTGGCGGACAATCTGAAGAAACGCATCGCCTCCATCACGGAACCCAACGGAACATTTGATACGGATAAAAGAACGCTGCTGGCGGGGGAACCGGTGACTGTTTCCTTCTCCTACCGCAACGCTTCCCGGGCCTGCGTAGCGGTCCGCCCCGTGGATATGAAACGGTGGCAGGAAGAACGCATGGATAAGATCCAAACCTCCAAAACGCTGGGAAAAGCTTACAAAGACAGGTATTCCAACCTGGGGAACCTGCTCTTCAGCCTGTTGCATGACTCATCCTATGCCCGCTATCTGGGAGAGGAAATCAAGGGGGATGAGATAACCCTGACTCCCGGGAACCGGCACCTGAACCACATCGCTCACATTCCCGTACCCACCCGCAAACCCGGCTGGTACCTGCTCACCGTCACACTGGAAAACGGCTACCGGTTCCATCGCTTTCTCACTCTGTCAGACATGGTTCTGGTACGCCGTTCCGTTCCGGAAGGCAATCTCTGGTTCCTGGCGGACGCCAGAACGGGAATGCCCGTGGAAGGAGTCAACCTGCGGCTCCTCCGCTACCGGCAGGATAAAACGCTCCAAAAACGCCAGGTAAAGGGAATCACGGACAAGGACGGAGCCATGACAGAAACAATCCCTCACCGCCATTCCAGCGCCCCTCCCTACAACATGTTCCTGGGCATCGCTTCCAAGGGGGACAGTTATGTGCTGGCGGGAATATCTGACTACGGCTGGGAATCCGGCAATTACCTCATGGATACGGCCAACAAGGCCTCCGACTCCTATTCCTGCTTTTTCCTGGAAAGCCAGCCCGTGTACCGCCCCGGACAGACGGCCCGTTTCAAAGGCGTCCTCTTCCGCCCGGACATCGCGAATCCCGGGACAAAAAGACTGCGCCGGAAAAAAACTGACGCTGACCATTGCCTCTCCAACAGGGGATGAGAGCATTTTCCCTCCAAAGACCGTCACGACGGATTCCACAGGCAGCTTTGAACTGGAGCTGCTCATTCCCGCGGACGCCCCGCTGGGCCAGTATGGGGCCAAGCTGAAACTGCATGACTCCGCAGATCCGGATTTCCGGCTGTATGCCCCCTTTTCCGGATGGAAGAGTATAAAAAGCCGGAAGTCTCCGTCAGAATGGATGCCCCCGCCAAACCTATCCGGCTGGGACAACCCATTCCCGTCGCCATTCAGGCGGATTATTACGCGGGCGGCCCCGTAAGCGGGGGAAAGGCAACCATCACCATCACCCGGACGCTGGGGGCGAACATCTGGACGCCTTACTGGAAATGGAGCTGGCTGTACGACAGGTCTTTCAGCCCGTACTACATTCCCTTTTTCCTGGATGCACCTCTGACCGTCCTGGAAAAGACGGTGCCGCTGGACAAGGACGGAAAAGCATCCGTAGAATTACCCACGGCGCAGGATGCCCGGGATTTCCCCTCCAGCAACGTCACCTACCGCGTTTCCGTCAGCGTGACGGACGCCTCCCTGCGGGAAGTTTCCGCTTCCGGACAAGTCATTGCCACTTTCCGTCCGTTTAATATCTTCATCACCCTGAACCGCGGCTATGCCCCCGCCGGAACGCCGGTCCAAGCATCCATTACCGCAGCCACGGCGGATGGCGCCAAAATTGCCCATGCCAGGGGAACCTGTGTCCTGCAGCATATCCGTGCGGACGGCAGACGGGAAACGCTGGAAACCTGGGATATCGCCACCGGGAAAGATGGGGAAGCCTCCCTGTCCTTCCAGACCGGGGAATCCGGCCTGTATTCCCTTTCCACAACCCTGGAGGACGGGCACGGCAACAAGGTGGAAGAATCCTTCCAGTTCCTTTCCTACGGCAAGGGCAAACAGAATCCTTTTAAAATCAATCCTCTTTCCATCCATCCGGACAAAAAGGAATACGCTCCGGGAGATACGGCCAGGCTGCTCGTCACCTCTGATTATCCGGACGCCCACGTCTGGACCTTCCTGCGCAACTCCTGGAAAAACGAATCCCGCCGTCTGGTTCCCCTGGACCGGCAGACAGCCCTTGTGGAATGCCGCCTGACCCGGGAAGATATGCCCAATATGGGAGTCAACGCCTTCACCGTCAGAAACGGAGAACTTCATGAGGCTTCCGCCGAACTTCTGATTCCGCCCGCCGGACAGCTTCTGGCTCCTTCCGTAGTGCCGGGCAAATCCCAATACCGGCCCGGTGAACAAGGCAACGTCACCATTCAGGTCAAAGGGGCCTGACGGCAAACCCGTCAGTAACGGCATCGTCGCCCTGTCCGTTTATGACAAGGCTCTGGAATACATCGCCCGCCCCAATATTACGGACATCTCCAAAACCGTATGGGGCAGACTGAACGAAACCGGCTTCCTCAGCCTGAAAAAATGACGGCTTCCGGCACGCAGCAGGATCGCGGTCCGGGCCAGCCCTCTTTCCAATCCCTGCTCTACAGAAATTACGGACCTATGGCGAGAAAGGCCAAAGGGACCGTTAACGGCTTTGCGGAGGCAGTGTTCGATTCCGGTGCTGATGCTGCCGCAAGCCGCGCATTGGCTACAGGAGCGGCCGCCCCGCCGCCGTTCCGGTCATGGCCATGGCCGCGGACAAAGAAAGTGCAGAAAGCGAGTCCCTTGCAAACGGACAGGGAAATGCGGACGCGCAGGAAAACGGTTCCCCGCACATTCAACTGCGCACCAATTTTGCGGACTACATCAAGTGGTGCGGCACGCTCAAAACGGATGACGAAGGAAACGTTGCCGTACCCGTGGAAATGCCGGACAACCTGACCACATGGAAGGCCTCAGCCTGGGTCATCACCCCGGATTGCAGGTTGGGCAGGCTTCCGCGGAATTCCTGACCACGAAGGACTCCATGGTCAGCATGCAGGCCCCGCGCTTCTTTGTGGAAAAAGACATCGTGATGCTCAGCGCCCTGGTCCGCAACCGGACGGGAAAGGCTGTCCGCGCCCGCGTTTCCATTTCCCTGAAAGACGGGTGCCTGGAACTTCTCCCGGCTGACGATCCGGCCGTGAAGGGGCTTTCCGCAGATACGGATAATTCCGCCGTGCGGGAAGTGGGACGTTCCTGCCCAGGGGCAGGCAGTCGTCAACTGGTGGGCTGCCGCCGTCAGGGAGGGAACCGCCGCCGTCGCCATGGAAGCATCGGCTGGCTCTACCGGAGACGCCATGCAGATGAACTTCCCCGTACTGGTGCACGGCATGAAGCAGCTCCATGCGGAAAGCGCCGCAGTGCTCTCCGGAGAACAGGAAAAGACACTTTCCATTTCCCTGCCGCAGCAGCGGCGCAGGGAGGAAAGCGAACTGGTCGTCAAGGTCTCCCCCAGCATCGCCCTCAGCATGGTGGAGGCACTGCCCTATCTGGCGGAATACCCCTATGGCTGCGTGGAACAGACGCTCAACCGCTTCCTCCCCGCCCTCGTCGTGACGGACACGCTCAAGCAACTCGGCCTGAATCTCGGAGCGGCGCTGAAAAGCCATCGCAGCCTGAATCCCCGGGACATCAGGAACAAGGCCTTCCATGACAGCGTCATGAAAAAACTGGAACGCAACCCCGTTTATGATGAAGCCGCGCTGAAAAAGATGGCTGCCAGGGGAATCTCCTCCCTCCGGGAAAAACAGCTCTCCAACGGCTCCTGGGGATGGTTCGGAGGGGCGGAAGAGGGAGATCCGTCATGACGGCCCATGTGGCTCACGGCCTGAAGATTGCTTCAAACACGGTCAATGTCCCGGAGGGATGCTTTCCAAAGCCGTCCGCTGGCTGAAAAACTATCAGGAACGCCAGACAGCTCTTCTTGAAAAAGGAGACGAATACCGGAAACTGGAACAACTGCCGGACGGACCGAAAAAGAAGGAAGCCATCCGCAAGCTGGGGATTACCGCCTGACGGCCTCCGCGACGGACGCCCTGGTTTACTCCGTCCTGGCGGAATGCGGCGTCAAAAACCTTCCCATGGAACGCTACCTGTTCCGCGACAGGCTGGAACTTCCCGTCATCAGCCAGATTCAACTGGCGGAAATCCTGCTGGACGCCCACCGCATGGACGACTTCAAAGAAGGTAATGCCCATCATTTCCCAGTTCCTCCAGCAGGACGACTCCCTGCAAACCGCCTGGCTGCGCCTTCCCAATGAAGGCTACTGGTGGCGGTGGTACGGCAGCGGCGCGGCCACGCAGGCGGCCTACCTGAAACTGATGGCCAAGAGCGACCCCGGCAATCCCGTCACGGCGCGCCTGGCAAAATGGCTGCTCGACAACCGCGCCAACGGTTCCTACTGGGACTCCACCAAAGATACGGCGGATTGTCTGGAAGCCTTGTCCGCCTACCTTCTCCAGACCAGGGAAGGCATGGAGGACATGGAAGCGGAAATCCTGTACGACGGCGTTCCAGTTAAAACAATCGCCAGTACGAAAGAAACCCTGTTCACCTTTGACAACGCCTTCCGCATGAGCGGGAAAGACCTGACGGACGGCAACCATGTCATCACCATCCGCAGGAAAAAGGGCAGAGGGAACATTTATGCCAATGCCACCCTCAGCTACTGCGCCCTGGAAGATCCCATTCCCGCCGCGGGGAATGCCGTCACCGTGGAACGCTCCTACTACCGCATCCGGAAGGAAACGGTGAAAGACGGTTCCGTGAAGGACACCCAGACGGATGCAGGGGAGCTCGTCTCCCAGGGCAGAGACCTGACACGGCGCACGCTGTTGAAAAACGGGGACGTCATTGCCAGCGGCGACATCATTGAAGTGGTGATGACCGTGAAAACGAAGAACGACGTGGAATACCTCATGCTCCTGGACCCCAAGCCCGCAGGCTGCGAATCCCGGGAAACCGCCAGCGGCTACGCCCGGCTGGGAACCGTTTCCGGCTACAGGGAAATAGGGGATGAGGAAATACGCCTCTTCCTTTCCTCCCTGCCCATGGGCCAGTACCAGATCAGCCACCGCCTGCGCGCGGAACGTCCGGGACGCTTCAGCGCCCTTCCGGCCGTCATTGAGGCCATGTACGCCCCGGAACTCCGCGGCAACAGCCGGGAACACAAAATCGGCATTTCCATGTCTGCTGCACAGAATAATGACCATCCGCAGTAGCACGGGGCAAAGATGCCATGATCAACACGTATCCGGAAAAAGGTAGATATAATCCCAGGGGAAGTTACTTCTGTACCTCTCCTCCAATCCTCCGCATGGCTGGAGGAAGGAATAAAAATGAACTTTAATGCCGGAAACAACATGAAGGCATTGTTTTCCATTCCGGAGAAAAGCCTAAAACGATGGGACAAGAGGCGCCAGAATAACGAGTCCTTCCGGACGTTCCGCATCATCATGTTTTCCCTGTATTCCGCGTCCCTGCCGGCACGAAAAACGCTTGCAAGCCGCTTGCGGAAGCGGAGAATGTGCGACCCGCCGCGCAGCGGGCCGCACCATGCCGTCAGAAACGCTGAAAGGACATATCGCGATGGGAGCGGCGGCCGTCATCTGGGGCCTCATGTCTCCCGTCAGTAAACTGGTCATGCAGCAGGGAGAAGTAAGTTCCGCTTCTCTCGCCACATTGCGCCTGCTGGGAGCGGCCATCCTGTTCTGGCTGGCCTCCGCTTTCGTGCCAGGGGAACCCATAAAGAGGAAGCATCGGCTGCCTCTGTTTTACGCCTCCCTGTTCGGAATCATCTTCAACCAGATGGCCTTCACGGTGGGCGTAGGGTTCACTTCCCCGGCGGATGCGGCCATCATCACCACCATTACACCGGTATTGACCATGATTCTGGCGGCGTTCGTCCTCCGGGAAATGGTCACGGGGAAAAAATCATCGGGGTCTGCGCCAGCGCCATCGGAGCCATTCTGCTGGTTTCCGGCAGCGGAGGGCGTGCGGCGGCCCTCCCGGGAGACAACAACCTGCTGGGGGACATTCTCTGCCTGGCTTCCCAGTGCAGCGTAGCCGTTTACTTTGTCTTCTTTAAGAACCTGATTGGCAGATACTCTCCCGTCACCCTGCTGAAATGGATGTTTACGTATGCCGCAGCCGCCTGCCTCCCCTTCACTTTCCGGGAAGTGGGTTCCATCCATTATTCCGCCCTGCCCGCGCAAACATGGCTGGGCATTGCCTACGTGGTGGCTCTGGCTACCTTTGTCAGCTATATCTGCCTGTCTTTTGCCCAGCAGAGGCTGAAACCCACCGCCGTCAGCATGTACAATTACTGCCAGCCGGTGATCGCCTCATCCGTGGCGGTGATGTGGGGCATGGACCACTTCGGATGGATGAAAGTCCTCTCCGTCCTGCTGGTCTTCACAGGTGTGCTTCTGGTCACCGGAACCAGGGGGAAACGGGCCGTCCAGGAACAATAAACATGCCATTCTTACGAATTTCCGCCGCCACGCCCTGTCGGAAAGGCAAAACAATTCCTCTCTTCGCCGTCAACATGCGGTCCAATGCCGGCTCACCTCACGGCACGCCATGAGCCGCCCCGTTAATCATGAAAAAAATAGATGGGAAATCCCGCCATCCTGATGTAGCATTCCCAGGTAATCTTCCGCTTTCCCCTTGCCGGGGATCCTGCTTCCCAGCCATGAACCGATTCTTTCTATCCTGGGACAAACCAGCCTGCCGGGCTGTGGCGGAACGCCTGCTTTCCCTGGAAAATGACTTCCACCGGCATCTGGTGCTGGTTCCCACACGGGAATCCGGGAGACAGCTGAGGGAATATCTTGCATCCATTTCCCGTACACAGGCAATCTTTGCTCCCCAGGTCATTCCGGCAGACCAGTTCTTCCGGATGGAAGAAAAGGAAGAAACGGCGTCCGCTCCGGAAGAACTGGCCGGGTGGCTCCTGGCTCTGGGGGACTCTCCCCACCGCCTTTACCCCCGCCTGTTTCCACGCGCCATGCCGGAGGATTTTTCCAGCATGCTGGAAATGGCCGGCAGCCTGCAAAACCTGAGGCACGCCATGGCGAACCAGGGCATTTCCTGCATCATGGCCCACCATGCCTGTGCAGGCAGAGACGAACGCTGGACGGACATGGAAAGGCTGGAAGAACAATGCACGCAACAACTGGAAAGCTGGAAGCTTGAAAACAGAACCTCCATGAAGGCGGAAGCCCCGCCCGGCTACTGAACTCCCTGAGGGAAACAGGTGGAAATATTATTCTGGCCTGCGCAGCGGAGGTTCCGGCCCCTCTGCGCCATGCCCTCCGGCATGCGGAAAGCAATGGCGTACCCGTCCAGATATGGATCCACGCGCCGGAGGAAGAAGCCGCCTCCTTTGATTCCTGGGGATGCCCTCTGCCGGAAGAGTGGTCCCGGCGCCCCATCAAAATCCGCGACGACCAAATCAAAATTGCGGCCAATCCGGCACGGCTGGCTGAAGAAACGTGCCGCATCATCGCCCGCACAGCGGAAGGAGAAACGCCGGACATCGCCCTGGGCGTTTGCGATCCTGACATGAACGTCGCCCTGGACGCAGCCCTGCGCCAATACGGCTGGGGCCTCCACAATCCGGAAGGGAAGCCTTTTGCCGGAAGCGGCGTCATGGACCTGCTCCGCAATCTCCAGCGGGCGCTGGAGGAAAAAGGGACGGCGCGCCCCGTCTATTCCCTGGCGCGCTCCTCCCCTGCTCTGCGCCTCCCTAGGGATAAGGAATCAGCAGAGTTGCTGCGCCGCGCTGGACAAAATCCAGCAGAAATACCTTCCGGAAACGGAAGAATACCTGCTTTCCAGGCTGAAAGAGGCTTATCCCGAAGCCTTTCCTTCCATCCAGGCCATTCTGGAATGGCGGAACCGGATGGCGGAACCGGGAATGCTGGGGGAACGGCTGATGGAATGGGTCCCGGCCCTGGCAACCATCTATGGCCCGGAGACGGAAGCCATGGAAATGTTCCATTCCTGCCTTTCCGGACTCATGCGTCTGCAACAGCGCTCCACCGCGTTTTCCAGCCCAGAGGCGGCTCTTCTGCTCCTGATGAAATGCCTCCAGCCGCTGCGCGTCAGAAACAGGAGAAAAGCTCATGCGGCGCTGGATTCCCTGGGCTGGATGGAAGTTCACTTCCGCCCGGAAAAAGACCTCATTCTAACGGGACTAAACGAAGGGACCGTACCGGAAGGAGGCGTTTCCGACCAGTTCATGCCGGAGGAACTGCGGGAAACCCTGGGCATTGATTCCTTTAACCGGAAGAAAGCCGGGACAGTTTTCTGCTGACCGCCCTGCTCCATTCCCGCGAACGGGAAGGCAGCCTCACCATCCTTCTCTCCCGGACCAGCAGCAGGAATGATCCTCTGACCCCATCCTCCCTGCTCATGCGCTGCCCGGAGGCGGAGCTGCCGCGCCGCGTAGAACTGCTTTTCCAGGAAATCAGCGATGCGCCCGCGCCCTTGCCCTACCAGCGCGGGAACTGGCATCTTCAACCGGCGGAAGGCTGGAAGACCGCTGCGGACATCGGCGCGATGTCGCCCGGCTACAAAAAACCCGTGGAAGGAAAGAGGGAAGCCCTTCTCCCCCTCCGTCCTCAAAAAGGTTCCTGTCCTGCCCCATGCGTTTCTGGACGCAGGAGGCTCTGCACATGAATGAGGAAGAATTCCTGCCGGACAAAGAGGATATGGCCGCCAATGAACTGGGCACCATGCTGCACGACGTGCTGGAATGCTTCTGCCGGGAACACGCCGTCCTGAAAGACGGCATGAACGCAGCTTCCCTTCAGGCCGTCATCACGGAAATACTGGAACAAACCTTCCGGAAACAATACGGCCCCCCCCCTCATGCCCCTGCTGCTGCAAAACGCTCCATGGAACAGAGGCTTTCCGTTTACGCCGTTCAGCATTTGCAGGCCCTTCAGGAAGGATGGTCCTGCATTGCCTTTGAGCACCAGGTAGAAAACTGGATACTGGGCGGATTCCCCATGAAATTCCGCATTGACCGCATTGACCGCCATGCGGACGGGCGCATACGGGTCATTGACTACAAAACGGGAGCGGCCTCCTCCTGTGAAAAAAAGCATCTGGAACCGCTCGGACGGCCGGACGCCCTGTCCCTGCTTTCCCCGGCCCTGCATCCCTACACCAAACGACGGAAAACGGGAAGCTGGCGCACGCGCGCTGGAAAGACCTGCAGCTTCCCGTTTTATGTGCTGTGGGCCTCGGAAACCTACGGCGGCGCTCCCTCAGCGGCCTATTACAACCTTCCCGCCAATCCCATGGATATCGGAATCTCCGCCTGGGACACCCTCCACGACACCATGCCCGGATATGAGGAATGCGCGCTGGACAGCGCCCGTTCCTGGGCGGTGGAACTGATGAAGCTTCTTTATGAAGGCCGCGGGCTCATCACCGCGGAAGAACTGGGCTGGCCACCGCCCTCTTATGACGTATTCAAGGACCTGATGACTTCCCGGAGGGAAAGCCTGCAGGATCTTTTGGGCCTCCGCCTCACCCCCACCTGCCTTTCTAAGATGCCGCCCCTGACCAACATGTTGATCTCCGCTTCCGCCGGAACGGGAAAAACCTACCAGCTCTCCCTGCGTTTCCTGGGATTGCTGGCGCTGAACGGCGGCAACCACCCCGAACGCCTCATCGCCATTACATTCACCCGCAAAGCGGCGGGAGAGTTCAAGGACCGCATTCTGACAGACCTGGCCGCAGGGGCCGCGGACGAAGCAGGCGCGGCGCGGCTGAAAAGAACGGCTATGGGCGGTCATCAAGGGAACGGATGGGGAGCCCGGCCTCTGGCCCGGCGCTCCGGGAGGCATGGAAGGAGGAAAACCTGCACCGGGAACGCTTCCTCCATTTACTGCACATTCTGGTGCAGTTTGGCGCGGCTCAACCTCTGCACCATTGACAGCCTGTTTGCCCAGATTGCCTCCGCCAGCGCCTTTGAACTGGGAGTCAGCGGCTTCAGCATGATTGACCCCACGGCGGAGAAACTGGCGCGCCGTGAAGCCCTGCTCTCCCTGTACCGGGAATGCTCCGTAAACAGGGAGCGAAGGAAGGACTTTGAGGACGCTTTCCTTTCGGGGCAGATTCTGACGCGGAAGCCGCGGACGCGGAGAATTCCCATGATGCGCCGCCTGGACACCTATCACGAACTTTTTCTGGATGTGCCGGATGCCGGGATGTGGGAAACCCCGTCACACTGGGCTTCACACTGGAGGAGCTGGCGCCTCCCGTTCCCCTGGAACAATTTGACTCCGTACTGCATTCCCTGGTTTTCCAGGTTCAGCAAACTCCTGCGCCGGAAGGGAAAACGGCGTAAAAACAAAGAACTGTTCCTGCGCTTCCTGAACGGATTTTCCCAATACGCCAGGCTGGGCCGCGTTCGCTTCCGCACAGAGGAGGTTCCCCCTGGACCATTACCGTGGAAGAGGCGCGGGAAAAATTCCGGGATTTCTGGACGCCTGCTCTGGAAAAACTCATCAAAGCTGGCTGCGCATGGAAGCCCTGCACACGCTGCGCCGCACACGCGCCACGCACGGACTGATGCTCCTGTTTGAGGGCAAATACTCCTCCCTGGTCCGCAACAGGGGGAGGTTCCTGTTCCACGACGTTACGCGCATGCTGGGAGGGGGCACCATTACGCCGGAACTCAAACGGGACCTGCAATACCGAATGTACTGCCGTTATGACCATTGGATGCTGGATGAATTCAGGATACGTCCCAGCCCCAGTGGCGCGTAATCAAGCCTTTCCTGGATGATCTGGCGGAATCAAGGCCGGAAATGAAGGCAGCATTTTCGTAGTGGGGACATCAAGCAGAGCGTGTACCAATGGCGCGGCGGAGACCCGGAGCTGTTCCGCTCCGTTTCTTCACAGCTTCAACTGGAACAACGCGGCATGTCCACTTCCTACCGTTCTGTCCAGCCTGTGTTGGATCTGGTCAACGATATTTGCGACTATGCCCGGACAGCGCCCGGGTGCGAACCCGCCGCCCTGGAACAATGGGGGGAATAGCCGGAGCACCGGTGCGCCCCCCATCTGAAGGCCGCCCCGGCGCCTCCCAAATCTGGCAGGCGCCCAAGACGGAAAAACGTCTCTGCCAATGACCTGGTATGCCAGGCGGCGGCTGATATTCTGGAGCGTACAGGAGCCCCTGCGCCGCGGCCTGGAAACAGCGATACTGGTCAGTACGAAGAACCAGGCTCTTGTCATCAAGGGATGGCTGACGGATCACGGCATCCCCCGCAGAAGTGTGTGACGACGTTCCGGTAGGCGTGGACTCTCCGCTGGGGAAAAAACCTGCTGTACTTCTTCCGCTGGCTGCTGATGCCGGGGAGACCCTTTGTCGTCGGCCTGCTCACCCACTCCCCTCCTCCGGCCCTCATCACGCAGGGAGGCCCGGAAAGCATGGAGTGGAAAGAATGGCGCTTCCTGCTGGAACGGGACGGTTACGCCGCCGTCATGGAGGAACTGGAACGGCGCCTGCTCCGGGGGGACGGAACTGACGGACTTCCATCGCGACCGACTGGCCGTCTGGCAGAATGAGGCGGAACAGGTGGACGAACAAGGCGTTTCCCTGGATGAATGGATCAGGCGCATGGAAGACCTGACCCGCCGGGAAGACCCCGCCGCGGGAATTGTCCGCATCATGACCATCCACAAATCCAAAGGGCTGGGATTTGACATCGTCATCCTGCCCCAGATCGGCAGGGACACACCTTTTGCGGACGGAAGGCATCTGACCCATTTTATCAAAAAAAAATGAGGAGGACAGAATGGAAGGCATTGTCCTAGCCCCTCCCGGCACGTCTATACGAATATCCCGCAATTCCGGCAACTTTACGGGGAATGGCGCGCGCGGCAGCAATTTGACGGATTCTGCAAGCTGTGATGTGGCGCTTACCCGGGCCAAGCGGGCTACCTACGTTATCCTCCCGTACCGGGAAGACAAGGGGAGAAGAGACGGCAGATTCCATGTGGAAAGTGGTCCGTTCCTCTATCCGGTTCCTCAACCGGGGAACGGAAGACATACTTCCGGAATCCGGAGCGTCATGCCTGTACTCCCGCGGTCTTGAAGGGTGGTACGCGGAATTCCCGGAAATCATACACAAACGCGCGAAGGAAAGCGCGCTGAAATGGCCGAAGCAAAAACCGTTGGCCAGAGAACGGATATCCCCTTCCGGCCTGTCGGAGGAAGCCTCCCGCCCGGGGAGAAAAACACGCGGGCGCAAGGAAGGCCGCCGCGCTTGGCTCCGCCGTCCACGCCGTGTTTGAACGGATTACCCGCTGGGATGATGAAAACAAGCCGGAGTGGGCTCTCCACCCTGCTACGGAGGCGGAACGCATCGTAGCGGAGTGTATGGAAATCCCATCCATCCGCGAACTTTTCACGCCTCCGGAAACGGCGCGCATCATGAAGGAACAGCGTATTGAAGCCATTGATGGGAATAACTGGATTTCCGGCATCATTGACAGGCTGATTCTGATGACGGAGCCGCCGTCATCGTGGACTTCAAGACGGATCATGCCGATACCCTGAGCAACTGCGCGAGCGCCATGCAAACCAATTGAACGCTTACGCCCGCATCGTATCCAGAATCACCGGAATACCGCTGGAGCGCATTACGCGCACTATCGTCTCCACCTGCTTGAAGGAAACCGTCCCCATTCAATAACCCCCTCTTCCCGGACAACTCCGTTTTCCCGCTTTTTCCCGCGCCTTATTCCCATTCCGGCTCTTCTCCGGAATGGGGCAGGCATTGCTCCGGCCAACAGGCCGGGATAGAAACGACCTGCTGCATAGACAGGGAAAGGAAAAACGCCAAAAAAAAAACCGCTCCGCGTGAATTACGGAGCGGCGTTGATAACAAAGGTTGTTCTTTCCGGTCAGTCCCTGCGGCGGCGCGGGAACAGGGCAGCAGCGCCCAGCAGGCTCAATGCTGCCGTAGCGGGTTCTGGCACCTGCGTCAGGGAAAGGTAATTAAGGGCTGTAAGGCCGTACCCCTTGCTCCCATCCCCTGAATCGTAAGGGTAAGCGTCCCGTCTTCCCCTACCACGACATTCTCTACCGTAGCATAAAGCCCTTTATTGGCAGTAGCGCTGGAAGTGGAAGCGTTCGCCGGAGTAAGGACTCGGAATTATCGCCCGTCACGGAAGAAATTTCGGCCCAGTCCCCGTTGGCGTCTGTACCGAAGCTTGTCCAGACGGCATTGGAAGCATCGGCGTTTCCGATCGTCCAGGTTTGACCGGCAAATGCATCCTTGCCTGTGAAACCTCCAAAGATGGACAAGGAATACTCCCCGGCGGCAAGACCGCTGAACGTTACGGTGAAAGAACCGTCCCCGTCGGCCGTCTGCGTTAAAAGACCGTCACGAAAAGTGTCCCCAGACTGAAAGGCATGCTGCCGTTGAAAGGATTTTTCCAATCGGCTTCTTCCTCAACTGTCTTGGTGGTGGTATGGCCATTATCCCCTACAGGCCATTCTGCCGTACTCCATGCCAAAGAAACGCTTCCCGGCATGCTGCCCAAAGCGGCGGAGGCACTATCATAATTCATATTGAGCACACCGTCCGTCGTGGCGTCACTGCGTCCGAAATCAATTTGCACCGTTGCCGCCTCTACGGCAAGCAAGGTACTTGAGATTAAAGCTAAAGACAACAAAGGATTTCTTCATGGCAAAACGAAGTAAACCGAATCAACAATCCGATGAATGCCAAGTTGTCTTAATGAAAACATATTTTATTCATATTAAATATGTTATATATTTTACCATATTGATGGAAGATGATTTATCCCAAAAAAATAAACGTAATACATGATTAAGTTTTCATGATTTGCCATTGACACCGGATTGTTGATTCCGCCGACATTTGCCCGCATTCAAATAAAAACGGAAAGGATTTGTGAAACGGCCAGAATAAAGCCGTCACGGTTCCGGAACAGCCACCCGGATGCTTTCAATCCCCAAATACCGGGCTACGGAACGATTGAAAATTCATCCGGATCCCCGCTGCTCATGCGCCACATAACGGAAACATAAGGGGCCAAAGGAACGGAATCATAAGGAGGAACCGTAATGTTTTTCTTGCCTTGTTCAATTCATGGCGGATGAACATTTTCCGTTCCTCGCACTGGCGGTGGATACGGGGAAAAGCATCCCGATATCCGAGCATACCCACAGGGCCGGACCAGCCGCCGCCAGCAGCACGCAGAATGGGAGCCACCGCCTTCGCACGGCATCCATCCATACCCCGTACAATCCCAGAATTCCCGTCATCATCAATACCGTAGCGGAAAACATGGCGTGCCATGCCGGAATCACGCGTACAAAAAGCTGATAGCCATGGCATGAGCCACCAGAATAAACAGCGGGAGACGCACATACGCCGCCCGGCCTTCCCCCGCCAGGCGTTTATCCCCGCTTCCACAGTCAGCAGGATCAGAGCGGCAGCGGCAACGGCCAGCAAAATTTTAGGAATCGGCATGAATTCATAAAGGCGTTTACCAATTCCGGAATGGCGCTGAAACGCTCCCCCAGGAATGGAGAACGGCTGCGCCGCCCGCCGTCTCCGAATGAAGGCGGGCCGCATTGCCCGGAGCCAGCAGAAGAAAGGCCCCTCCCAGCGCATGGAATCCCCAGCCAATGAAAAACCAGCAAGGGAGAACCATTCCCCGGCAGCGGGCGTAAAACCAGTACACGAACAGCATGCCCAGGGAAGCGGGAATCTGGTTCTCATTCGTCATGCCGGCGGCAAAAGGCCATGCCGCCTATCCAGAGCCAGGAAAAAGTGTCCCTAATCCGGGAAGTTCCAGCCCATAAGGAGCGGTACAGGCACAGGAAACCCAGCCAGATGGCGGCCGACCAGGCGTAATTGGTCCTCCGGACAGCCAGAACATCGTGATCCCCGGCCTGATGAAGACGTAAGCAAAAGAAGCGCTCCACGGTAAACAGCAGCACATCCCGCCAGTTTCCGGAATTGACCTTTCTTCCCCGCGCCAGAAAAACATCATCAACGCCAGGGAAAGGAGCACGAAGGGATTGAGGGCCAGAAAAGCCATTTTCCCGCCGTAGCTGTAAAAATAGCGAGGAACTCTCCCAGCCGGGGATTCCAGTGCATGTATGACCACCAGCACCGCTCCAGCACGGGCTGAAAAGCAAGGCGGTGGTCCGCCCCGAACACGGAATGCATGAAGCTGTCCCCAGTGAAAGGAGTCCACCAGGTAAGCAGCATGGCATACACAAGAAACGCCAGCACCACCGCCCGGAACAGGAAACGCGCCGCCAGTGACTGCTTCATGGAACAGGCCGGGATAAAAAACGCCGTCCGCAACTAATCCGCGACGGCCTTGAATACCGGGGCGGGCAGCTTGTCCGGCTTCTTGCCAAAGAAATCCCCCACATCCTTGAATGTCACAAACAGGAAGAACCCCATCAGCAGGAACACAAAGCCGAACTGGACGAATTCCCAGAACTTTTACATTCAGGGGACGCCGGAAAACCAATTCAATGGTATTCATGACCACATGGCCGCCATCCACTACCGGAAGAGGCAGAATATTCAGAACCGCCAGGTTCACGTTCAACACCACGGAAAACCACAGAGCCAGCTTCCACCCTTCCTCCAGAGAGAACATCTTGTAAAACTGATTGGCAATTCCCACAGGTCCGGAAAGATGCTCCACGCCCACGCTGCTGCCGGGAGCCACCACCTTCGCCAGGGTATCCCCATCCATTTCAGACTCTGCTTGATCTGCGCCCACGGAGAAGGATGGACGGTAACGTCACGGCCCACGGAACTCAGGTCCCAGCTCACGCCCAGAATAGGCTGGGCCCCCTTTGAGCAGGGAACCATCCGCACCATTGTGCCAATTCTCCGGAAGCTTCCCTGAATATTCACCTGCCTTGCAACCCCGGCCCTGTCCGTCACATCCAGCAAGAGCGGTTCATTCTTCTTCAGCAGAACATCCAGTGCTGCAGGGTTCCAGAGGCGTTCTCCATTGGCGGCCGTAACCTCATCGCCCGGATTCAATCCGGCCAGGGCGGCAGGAGAATTGGGGATCACTTCCCCAATCACGCAGGGCATGGCCTGCATCAACCCCACCTGACGCATGCCGGAGCGCTGCCACCAGGACGTTTCCGGAATCCGGAATCCGCAGGAAATTTCCATCTCTCCTTCATGTCCAGGTCTCTGCACCGTAAAAACCACCCGGTCATGCTCGCCCAGCATGATCAATTCCCGCACGCCTTCCATATTGCCCGCCCACTTGTCCACAGGATGGCCGTCCACTTTCACAATCTTGTCGCCGGGAAGAATGCCGGCCTGAGCCGCAGGGCTGTCCGAGCAACAAAACCGACCGTAGTCACCCCCATCTCCACATCCGGCTTGCCCACCATCCAGACAGCCACGGCAAACAACACAGCCAGCAGAAAAGAAGCGGCAGGCCCGGCGGCGGCCACGATAATCTTGTCCAAGGGAGTAACCGGTTTCAAATCCTTGGAAAGCTCCGCACGTCCTTCAATGGCCTCCATAGGAGCCATCTGCGGCAGGGATACAAAACCTCCGGCCGGAATCCACCCCAGCCCCCACTGCACGCCGTTAACCGTTTTTTCCAGATGGGACGGCCAAACCAGATTTGAAACCTGTCCACATACAGACCACGCCAGCGGGCAGCGAAAAAAATGACCAAGTTCATGAATAAAAATCATGAAGTTAAACAACATCACCACGCCGAAAATAATGGCGATGGTGGCAAGGACGGAAAGAATGCTATCCATGGTAGTTTTTGCCGTCTAACTTACCACGGGCCTCTCCGGAGAACAAGCTTCAAAGATGTCCTAATGACAAAGTGGATGCTGATATTCCAAATGGATTTCAAAAGGTGCCTGACAGCCCAGAAAACAGCCTTTACCTTCCGGGAATTCTGAAGCCGCAGGTAAAAGACCGCGTCCCCTTTTTGCGAGCGGTGCCTCTGGAGAGGCGGCATCATCCCGCCCCGGAACCTGGACGAATAAAAGCGCCTTTTTTACCAGGAGAAAAACCGGCGGGGCATCAAACGCCGCAGCCCGCTTTTCTGTCCGAATCCCTGAACAGCCTTTGCAATAAATGCCTCGGAATTGGAAGCAATGATTAAAGAGCCATTGTGTTCTTAACAAAAATGCGCACTGGCGGAAACAGGATTTTTCCCAGCCGGCATGGGAAAATCGACGCTGCAATAAGAGAAACTGGCTGGCGCACTAAAATGATGAACGTGCGAACACCTGCTCCATAAGGCATTTACAGGAAAATGCCAACGGCCGGAACTGTCATATCCGGACATGAAAACAGCCTCCGGAAAATTATTTCCGGAGGCTGTCGGTTAACGTTTACTGAACAGATGGAAACTCCCGCACATTCAGGCGCGGAGAGCGGCGCCATCCTTGGCTTCAATGGCCTTCTTCGCTTGAGCGAAGATAGCGTCAAAAAGCCTTTTTCGTCAGAGACGGCCAAATCGGCAAGAACCTTGCGGTCCAAATCGATATTGGCGGCTTTCAAGCCTTCCATAAAGCGGGAATAGGTCAGACCGCGGTCGCGGACGGCAGCGGAAATACGGGCGATCCAAAGACGGCGGAATTGTCCCTTCCGACGCTTGCGGTCGCGGTATTCATACTGCCAAGCCTTGTAAACAGCATCCTTGGCGTAGCGGAAGAGTTTGCTGCGGAAACCGCGGAAACCCTTGGCACGCAAGAGAATGCGCTTACGACGCTTGCGAGAGGCCGGTCCATTAGTGGCACGTGGCATAGCTTATTTCTATTTCTATCTTGAACAGACTGTTCTTCCTCACCTCCCTGCAGTCTCGCCTGTTCTTATCTTCTCATCGGAAGAAGGCTGCATGAAGGCCCCCGTTCAGCGGGGGGAAAGCTCGGCATTAGTCGAGCGTTTCCGCGGTTTAGGCGAAAGGCAGGTTCTGCTTGACTGCCCAGACTTGCGTCTCGTCCACCAGAGCCACCTTGCCAAGCTGGCGCTTGCGCTTGCTAGACTTCTTCTGGAGGATGTGGCGCTTGCCCTGTTTACGGCGCAGTACCTTGCCCGTGCCGGTTACCTTGAAACGCTTGGCGACTGCCTTGCGGGTTTTATTGATACCACCTTTGCGGGTCATGGTGGAAGGAGATTACAGGCTTTTTCCAAATACGCAAGTATTTTTATGCAAATCTTTTCTTCAGACGATGGCAAATGGGCCCTTCCTGACCATACATTGCCCGGCGCCTTTGACGCAGCCGGCTGCATCAAGAAATAAAATGGGGAACATAACCGGCAAAGGATAATCAGACAGCTACTGCTGCCAGCCTGGGAATCCTCTGTCATCCGCCATACCCTTTGCCACTTCGGCAAGTGCTTATCATGAGAAATTCTTATATATAAGAAAAGACTGGAACAAAGAGCCCTTCATATACTTCCCCCATCGGTGTAAGGCCTTCTTAGAATATTTCACGTTGACAGCGGACTCGGTCCGGAACACTGACGTCACATCAGCAGAATTCTTTAAGCAATTAACTGTTAAACCCAATATCCAAATCACCGTCAAATGACGGCCAAGAATAAGATGGACAAATATCACGAAAAACAGCATGCCATCCTACCAGAAAGCTCATCCCCAATTCATCACGCCGGATATTATCCCCTGCCTTTTTCCATATTCTCCACGCATCTGCCTGATTTCATCCCGAATCAAGGCGGCGCGTTCAAATTCCCAAATGGGAAGCAGCCTCCTTCATTTCCGCCTCCAGCCTGGCAATGCGCTCTTCCAAACCATACCCGGCTTCATCCTCCGCTACGCGGAAGGACTCTTCATCATCCTCTGCGTACAACTTCAACTGCCCCCTGTTCGGAACGGCTCACCGTCTGGGGGACAATACCGTGTTCCCCTGTTGTATTTTTCCTGAATACCCCGGCGGTAATCCGTCAGCTCAACCAGCCGTTTGATGGAATCCGTCATCACATCCGCAAACAAGACGCACTCTCCATTCAAATGCGGCGCGGCCCGCCGTCTGCACCAGGGATGTCTCATTGCGCAAAACCCCCTCCTTGTCCGCATCCAGAATGCACACCAGGGAAACCTCCGGCAAATCCAAACCTTCCCTAAGCAGGTTAATGCCTACCAGAACGTCTATCTTCCTGGCTCTCAAAGCACGTAAAATCTCCACACGCTCAATCGCATCCACATCCGCGTGAATATAGGACACCTTCAATCCTACCCTTTCAGGTACTCCGTCAAATCTTCCGCCGTCTTCTTGGTCAGCGTCGTGACCAGCACGCGTTCATTTTTGGCAACGCGTTCATTGCACATGGCGATCGTCTCGTCAATCTGCCCTTTCAATGGACGGATGGTAATCTTCGGCTCCAGCAGCCCGGTAGGCCGGATAATCTGCTCTACAATCAGGGGTGTAGAACGCCTGGTTGGGTCAAATTTTCTACCGGTTCCGTGGATGGGCTGGGAGCAACGCGAATGTCGCTTGGGAGAGGTAAACAAAATTCGCTTTGAACCCTTCCGGAGCCTTTTCTCCGGATCTGGCGGCACGGCGCACGGGAATATACGTCTTATTATCCGCACGGCAATTTACCAGTTCAAATGGCCCCGGAGTAGCGGAAGCATACACAATCTGGTTCTGCCTTTCCATAAACTCATGGAATTTCAAAGGCCTGTTATCCAGAGCGCTGGGCAGGCGGAACCCATGCTCCACCAGAATATTTTTTGCGGCTTCGGTCCCCCTCGTACATGCCTCCCAGCTGCGGCACCGCCACATGACTTTCATCAATCAGGGTCAATGAATCCTTGGGAAAGAAATCCAGCAGGGTGGATGGGGCGCTTCCGGGCAGGCGGCCGGACAAATGGCGGGAATAATTTTCAATCCCTTGCAGAAACCCAGCTCTTCAATCAGTTCCAAATCATAATCCGTGCGCAATTTAAGCCGCTGCGCTTCCAGCAGGCGCCCATGCTTCTCAAACCAGCCTACGCGGTCCTCCAGCTCTTCCCGGATAGCCTTTAACGCCGCCGCCCTTTTCTCCGGAGCGGCCACATACTGCTTGGCCGGGAAAAAGTGTAGCTCCCAAGCCGTTCCCTCACACGCCCGGTGGCGGAGTCAATCAAAGAAACCCGTTCCACCTCGTCGCCGAAAAACTCTACGCGGATTGCTTCACCTTCCGAATAAGCGGGAAACACCTCCACCACCTCACCGCGCACGCGGAACGTGCCGCGGGTAAAATCAAAATCCTGCCGCTCGAACAGGCGTTCCACCAGTTGCTTCAAAAACACGTCCCGGTCCATGACATCCCCCTCGCGCATGCGCAGCGTCAGGTTCCTGTAATCCTCCGGAGTGGACAGGCCGTAAATGCAGGAAACGGATGCCACCACAATCACATCCCTCCGTGTCATCAGGGAATTCATGGCATTCAGGCTCAGGCGGTCCAACTCGTCATTAATGGCGGAATCCTTTTCAATGTAGGTGTCGGAACTGGCGATATACGCCTCCGGTTGGTAATAATCGAAATAGGAAACGTAGTAATCCACCGCGTTATTCGGAAAAAACTCTTCAGCTCCGAATGAAGCTGTGCGGCAAGCGTCTTGTTGTGGGAAATCACCAGCGTGGGCCTGTTCATCCGGGCAATCAATTCGCCATGGTGAATGTCTTGCCGCTCCCGGTCACCCCAGGAGCCCCTGGTGCTTGTTACCCGCCTCCAGAGACTTGAGCAGCTTGCCGATGGCCTGCTCCTGGTCGCCGGAAGGCTTGAAGGAGGAATTCATCTCAAAAGACGACATACGCAATGCCGTCAGTATATTGCTCCTGCCCCGCCGGGCTAGGACAATGTTTGACAATTTTCCCCTCCTGACCCAGTATATGCGGCATGTACATTCCCACACAGGAAGAACGGTATGCAAAAAAAGGGGTTGTTTCCCTCACCCTGTGCGTTGTAGTACCTTCCTGCCTGTATGTCTCTCTTCTGTCCAAGCAGCTGATGATGGTACGCGGGCATGAATGGGAAGCTGTCATGAAACTCTTTCTGGCATTCACCTACCCGCTGGCGGCCCTCTTCGCCATGACGGGCATTCCGTTCTTCTGGTGGTCTGTGGGCATCTCTCTGGCGGTTCATGCCGGCATCGTCGCCTGGCTGAAAACAACGCCTCTCCTGTCCCCTAAAAAGCCGTCTGCATCGCCCTGTGCCTGGGGATGCTGGACTTTTTGTTCGTGAAACTATTTCCTTTTCCGGCACAAATCATGGGATAAGCCTGCCCTGGAAAATATCTGGGATATTCCATCCTCCGGTTCAGGACTGCTTTAACTGGCTCGAGAATCTTCTTAATCTCACGCCTCGTTGTTTGGCATCAGTATCGCCCTCCTCATACGCGAAACACTGTGCCCCGGAACCATCAGCGGCGGCCAACACCGGCTTGGGATAAAACTTTCCTTTCTCCAGAACCTCCTTCACAGAATCAGCTAACAAGGATTTTCCATCCTTTACCGGCAGACAAACCAAGACATACTCAATGCCTCCCCCTTCTAATCCGAGTAAATGCGCCTTTGGGGAACCAGACATCCGCCCATGAATGGAAAATGCCGCCAGAAAGCAGACACCCAACAGGGCAGCTAACTTTTGCTATGGGTTCTCACCACAGGCGCTTCCCACAAGCGCGTCAAAGGTAAAACTCCTGTTTAATCTTGAACGCCAGAGCCTGGTATGGCAGAGTGCGTCCGCCCATTCGTTGCGCCTGTGGCGAAATTGGTAGACGCGCCAGACTTAGGATCTGGTGCCGAAAGGCGTACAGGTTCGAGTCCTGCCAGGCGCACCATTTCACAATATAGGCATATCATTAACAGTGATTACCTATATTTCTTGAGGAAAGGGGCAATGAATGCCGTCCCCAGTCCAACCAGGGCAATCAGGGAGAAAGACCACCGGAGAGAGGGAAACATGGGCAATATGACCAATGACCGGCGGCCCCATCAGGAACCCCAGAAAGCCGATGGTAGAAACGGAAGCCAGCGCCATGCTGGGAATCATTTTCCGGGATTTCCCGGCCATGCTGTAGCAGAGCGGGACAATGGAAGAGGTGCCAAAACCCACCAGCAGAAAGCCCAGCGTGGCGGACCACAGCATCGGGAACAGGACGGAGACGAGCAATCCGGAGGCAATAAGGATGCCGCTGGCGCGCAGAACCCGCACAGGCCCGAAGCGCATCACCAGGCGGTCTGCCGTAAAACGCCCCAGGGCCATGGTGCTCATGAATGCCACGTATCCCATCTGCACCAGCCCCGGACCGGGTTTTACCACGCTTTCAAAGTACACGCCGCTCCAGTCAAACATGGTTCCTTCGCTCACCATGCTTCCGAAGGCGATCAGCCCGATGACCAGTACATAAGCATCCATGCTCCGGAACATGCCGCCTCCCTGGGAGGAGGAACGCCGGGCATCCCTCGGCAGAAGAGAGGGGAAAAAACGGCCAGAATAATCATGCATATCAGGAAAATGGCGATGAAATGCGTTTCCGCAGAAATATGCCAGTCCACCATGGCAGCTCCCAGCAAAGCTCCGAAAAAAACCCGCCAGGCTCCATAAACAGTGGAACCGGGCCATGATGCTGCACTGGTACAGCCGTTTCCACTCCCACTCCTGCGTATTGACGGATATATTCGTCAGATTTGCGGCTACCCCAAAAAAAAATAACCCGGCCGCCAGTTCCCAGAAAGACCCCGCCATACCCAGGCATACAAGCACGGCGGGATAAAAGACGGATGCCGCCATCAGTATTTTCCGGCTGCCGCAACGGCCAACCAGGTAACCGGATAGCGCCATGGCGGACATCTGCCCCACCGGGACGGCAAAGAGAACGGACCCCAAGTCGGCATCGTTCAACCCCAATGCACTTTTGATGTCGGGATGCGGGATGCCCAACTGGCGAACACCAAACCCTGAAGAAAATAAAAGGTACTGACCGACAGACGATAAACACCTTGCGTCGTTTTAGGAAGAGGCATATTCATGATGAATTTCTGATCGCGCAAACGCTATCCTATTCCACTCTTCTGGCAAGAGAAATCATCTTTTGTACAATATGATTTTACACGCAAACAGGCATCCGGAAAAAGGACAGGATTTACGGATATTTCTCCCCGCCATTTTCCAAGGCAATTTTCTTTCACATAAAAACGCCGTATTCCTCATGGAACACGGCGTTGGTAAAAGGGAACAAAAACGGTCAACGGGGATCGTGGTGCCAGTTCAGGGCACCCTTGCCCAGCGCATACAGGTAGGCCACCAGCAAAATGCCAATGAAAATGCACATGGCCGTGAACGATTCCGGATTCATCATAATATAGTCCCGGAAATTGACGGCCCAGGGGTAGAGGAATACCACTTCCAAGTCAAAAATGACAAAGAGCATGGCCACCATATAGAATTTTACAGAGAACATGGGGGCACCTTCCCCATGGGAATCATCCCGCATTCGTAGGGAATGTCCGCCGGTTTACGCACGGAAGAACGCTTGCCCATCAAGATACTGAGCAACAAGATCATGCCGGCCAGCCCCAGGGCGGCCGCCACCTGCACGAGCACTGAAAAAAATTCCTGATTCATGACGTCTGGCACGGGTGTACCACAGACATTGCGGAAAAGCAAAACTAAAAAGGACAACAGCTTTCATGCTGACGGGAGGGACGGTAAAATTCCGTCTCCCGCCCTGTCAAATAGTACAAAGGCAACAGTCCCTTCCATGGGGACGCCCGGCATTTCATATCCTTGGGACTTCCTTTCTGCGGGGCTCTGTCTTCCAGGGCATCTTACGGCAAACGTCTGTTTATCACAAAACTCCGCTATCCGGTTTTAACACGCAGAATCCAGGCAGGATGCAGCCTTCCACTTCAGCATTCGGCAATGAACCGGCAACAACAGCAGCCGGCAATGGCCCAGCCATCAGAAATCTCCCCTCACGGAAAGCGTACAGGAATCCCCTTCATTGCCGGGAATAACGGACTCACGCCCCCATCAAATGGGAAATCCACCTTCCGGCCGCTTCCATCAGAATAATACACCCCGCCAATATTCCGAAAAAAAAATTCCCGCCAATTTAAGCAGCAGAAAGCCCATTCCCAGAAAAACACCGCCAATGCAAGCGAACACGGCCATCGCCAGCATATTAAAAAAATCTGACAATAACATCAACATAACCCTGATTTTATTCCATTACCCGGCAATTAGAGACGGGGTTTCCTGCAATTCCCGGCCCTTCCTGCGGAGAATGGGCGTCCAACATCTTTCCAAGCACCTGCATCACTCCGTTTTCCTCATTGGACGGCGCCTCAAATGCGGCCATGGAACGGATTTCCGGCACGGCATTCGCCATGGCATAACTGAAACCCGCCTGCCGTATCATTGAAGCGTCATTCATCTGATCTCCGAAAACCATCGTTTCCTCCGAAGAAATTCCCAGTTTCCTCTGAATCAATTCCAGAGCGGCCCCTTATTGGCCCCTTTCCGGCTGATATCCATCCATTTCTCTCCGGAGACAGCCACCTGGAAGCCATGTTCCAAATGCTTCAGCCGGGGATAACTGTTTTCCCCGGCTCCCAGGAAGTCATATACTGCTATTTTCAAAGTTTGTCTCCCCCGCACGTCCAGCAGGTCCCCACTTCTTGACAGCGTGTGTAATATTTGCGGGCCTCCCGGACGAATCTCCTGGCTGTTTGTCCTCAATATATGCGGAATCCCGCCCTGCGAGGACGATGCAGGTTCCTTCAATGCACCTGATCCCGGCAATCAAACCGGCTACCGTTTCATGATCCATGTCCAGAAGCATCCATTTTTTTCTACCCGCCGCCGCATAAGCGCCATTCTCGGCAATAAACAGCATCCGGTCCGCCACGGGGGCAAAGGTCCGGAGCAATCCGTCATACTGGCGGCCGCTTGCTGCCGCAAAACGAATGCCGCGAAGCTCAAGTTCCCTAAACAAGGGAAAAACGCAGGGTCCAATTCACCTTTTCCATTAAGCAGCGTCCCATCCATATCGGACGCAATAAGTTTGACGGAATCCATAACGCCGCCAGAATCATCGTTTATCCTTACTTCCAGGCAAGAGCGGCTTCAGACAGCATGGAGCGGACAGCGAAAGGAAAAGACCAGGAGGCCAGCAGCAAGGATACAGTTCTCTCCATCATTTTACGGGAGAATCTCCATTTCTTCCATAAGTTTCAGCTTCCTTCATTCTACCGTGAGTGCAGCAGCGGCAAATGCAAATAATTTGAAACCATCCGCACATCCGCAATATTTAGCGTATCACACCGAATTGCAAACTTCGGATACAATTCAAATAATTGGAGTTAAATGATCCACGCCATAAACTCCATAATTTTTGTGAAGTCCGGCCCATGACACCATATTTTCCGTTTCCTTCGTAATTCTCTTTATCTACGAGCTTTTTTCCCAGATGAAGAGGAAAAATTCTCCTCCGAATTTGCAATCCGCCACCCGAATTCCACATGGTTTGCCCCGGGCATTTTTGCTCATACTATTTTTTCATTGCCCGGAGTTATGGATTCCTGCATCATGGCCTTCGCAGTACCCTGCTTATGATACACATGACTTTAAGAAAGAAAACTCTCTGGTTTCTTGGAGCTTTGAGCTTTTTGCCTCTCTTGCCGCGACTTTCGCCGTTTTCTGGCTGAACAGGAATGATTCTTCTCCCGCGGAATGGAATTTCAACCCTATCTGGACAAAAAGCGGAAAAAGAACAAATTCTTACCGTAGCGATTCTACAGCCCATCGAAGCCCGGAACGTTTCATTTACCGCGGGCTTTCCCTCAATTCACGCCATATTGACTGGCACATGTTTTCCGAAGTTTCCATGCGCCAATATATGAAGGACGAAATCAGGGAACGGCTTCAGATGATACGGGACACGGCGGAAAGCGCAGACGGACGCTGCATCACTCCATCCCATGAAACCCTGCTGCATCTTGCCGCCGGGCTCGGAGAAGTGCAGTTGCTGAACCGCCTTTTACAGCGCCATGCGGACCCGAACGTCCAGATCATCCTGCCGCAACAGGCCTTTCCCTCCATTCCGGACTCCGAACAGGGAAATACCCCCCTGACTTACGCCTGCCAGCCAGGCATGGACGACTCCACGCCCCTGCCGGTGCATAACAGGATCTCCTGCCTTAATCTCCTGATTCAATACGGTGCGGATGTGAATAAACCGGGGCCGCTGGGCTGGCCGCCCCTCGTCATCACCTGTGTGGCCGGTATTGGAGGAGCACCCTATGAGGAAGCAGCCCTGTTTCTTCTGAAATGCGGTGCGGATATTTCCCTCCAGCCTGAATTGAAAGGTAAAAACAAGTCTGCTCACATGGGCCACGGCCGCCGGATACCCCCTGCTGGTCCGCAAGCTTTGCGAAGCCGGGTACGATCCCAATTTCCGCGGGGAAATGGTCCCGCCCCTTCTTTCCCTGAACCTGAACACTCCGAACACCGCACTGCAAATCGCACATATTCTGCTGGAATACGGTGCGGACGTGAATGCGGCCATGCCCGCGTCCACCACCCTGCCGGAAACCGCGGGGACACGGCCCTGCTGAACCTGTGCCGCCAGCTGGCTTTCATTGATGTGTCCTGCCTCCCTCAAATCAGGAGCTGGTCAGTCTCTTCATCAGCGAGGGAGCGGACGTCAACCATCAAAAACGCCGCCGGAGAGACCCCCTCATGGCGTGCTGCCGAGGAATGTTGCTGGGAGACGATTCCCTGACCGGCTGAAACTGGGTATTGCGCGTCTTCTGCTGGACCACCGCGCAGACCCCCCTCCCTGAGAGACAAATACGGACGCACAGCCCTCCAGCGGATAGGCAACCGGTCAAACGAACATCTCCAAATGGTGCTGAAATACCTGCCGGAATTGAGCGCTCCGCCGCTTCCGAAGAAGGAAAACCATTGAATCCCGCCGCTTACTTCACACGGGCATTCACCGTATCCAGCAGAATGCCGGCATCCGGTTGGGAACCGGTGCTGATGAAATGAATATAACTGGCTCCATTGGGGGACTTATTAGCCATTTTCAACGTTCGGCCTTCTTTCCGTCCAAAGACACCACAGCCTGCCCCCTGCCACAGAATGGAAATTTCATGCCACGCGCCGGGCGCAAAAGGAACTTTTTTCATGCCCAGCAGCAGATGGGGCGCGGGCTTCAGCTTGATGGGGAAGGTGAACAGGGCGTAATCCTTCGTAGTGGAATCACAGGCATTGAAAAGCCGATCCGTCAGAGAGACCTGAAGGCCGGAATCATCCGCCTGATCCCCGTCCGCTGCACGGAAGCGGGAATTTGACCAGCCCTGTGGTCCCGTTCGGAAAGTTCCAGGCAGCTCCAGCGTTCCGGTAATCCACATTGGATTTTTCATTGACCAGTTCGGGATCATTCAGACGCTTGATTTGCAGCACCTTTTTCGTACTTCCGGACGGATCCGGAACCAGCTCTGCGGAAGGCTTGCGGTTATAACTGCAATGGCCCTTTTTCTGGGGAATATAAGTATGAATGGTCCACTGGGAATCCGAATCTTTCCCCGTCTGCGTAGCACGCGTCTTGGCCCCTACCCAGCGGCGGTCCACAATAACCAGGCGGCGGTGGTTTTATGCTGCCCCAGGGAAATAAGGATGCGGTTTTTGTCCAGCTGCACCATTTCGCTCTGGTGTTTGCCGCGGTCTTCCGGACCATCCAGCGTAGCATAGCCGGGATGGTTGCGGTGTTCGTCCAGGATAATCTCCCGGAATCCGTACCAGGTTTTGCCCTCGTCCCCGGACATAGCAATGTGGTGGGAATCACGGTTGGTGAATACATCCTCCCACGTTCCGTTGCCGGCTGTGGCGTTTTCAGGCAGAGCCATCGTATTCGTCCACAGGGAAACGATAGTTCCGTCCTCCAGGCGTCCCAACGTGTTCATGGTCAGGGTGCCGAAAAGCGGGAAGGCTCCGGTTTGCTCCACGTTTCCCCGTAATCCTTGGAAAAAGCCTGCCACGCCTGGTCCAGGGAAGTACGGACAAGCGCCCACAACGAACCGTCCTTCATCTCCAAAAACCGTGGCTTCCACTGCGTTGTTGAACCATCTGACACCCTGGTGGGGGGCCTGGCTTCATGTTTGGGGGAAGTAACACCGTTCCTGGATACATGCCAGGTCAGTCCCCCGTCATCGGAAATATGAAACTTGGTACCGCTGCCCATGTTGTGGAACGGAACAATCACCCTGCGGCCCTTGTTCACAAAAACGGGGGTCCGCATGATGCCGCCCAGTTTTTTCAGGTTTTTCCTCTTTTCCGGGTCTTTCCAGTCTTCTTCCAGTTTGCCGTCATTCGTGACGGCAAGCCACTTGCCGTCCAGCCCCCTGGAAAGAAATACAAAGCCCCCGATAGGCTGCACACGAATGAATTCCCCTGGTCGGGGGTTGCGCACAATAGCCGGAGATTCCTTGGGAATGCCGCCGTAGTTGGGAGGGTAGCCAGCCGGAGCGGCCTTCATTTCCCGTGTTTTCCGTTATCCCTGCTGACCAGGTAATCCGGTCCCTTGCGGGTACCGGAATAATGGCGTATTTCACGGGAGTCCACACGGATAAGGCCGCGCCCCGCATCAGCCGGCGGAGTGGCGACAACTTCAGGCCTCCGGAACGGGTGCGGCCTTCTGTTGGGCATAACAGCAACAAAAGGAACCGGTCAACAATGCAAACAACAGGTTTTTCATAAACTAAATATCAAATGCCGTATATTTTCCTCAGCCGGGGCTTTCCTTCAAGCAAAATCCTGCCTTCCATCAGAAGACGATCATCAGGAATGCTTTCCCGCCTGCTTCCCTCCCCGGTATTTTGCATCAAGCTTTTTCAAAAGTACGGCCAGTTCCTTTTCCAAAACCTCATATCCCCTGGCATTGGGATGCACCACATCCTTCATAAATTCATTCTGAGGAGAAGCACCGTCTGCGGAAAGAAGAGCCTTTCCCGGATCGGCAAAGAAAGTGTTCTTTCCGTTATGCAGCTCCGCCAGCAGCCTGTTCGTCTGCTTCACCGGTTCCGCCAGGTTTTTCTCCTTCCTTGGAAGAACGCCCAGCAACAGATTTTGGAAGAGGGGCATTTCGGCGCACCAGGCGGACAAACGCCCTGATATTGTCCGCACATGCCTGCGGCGTATCCTTTGCGGTGCCCCAGATTATTGGTTCCCAGCAGCACGATGATGACCCGCGGAGAAATGCCGTCCAGCTCCCCGTTTTGCACACGGTAATAGGCATTATCCACATAATCAAATCCAAAGCCCATATTCGTCGCAGTATGCGGACGGAATAATTTCTCCCAGGAACCCGCTCCCGTGTTTTTTTCCGTCCCCGGAAGGCTCCCCTCCCCAGTGGTGGGTAATGCTGTCCCCTATCATCACATATTCAGGCTTGACGGTCCGGTTTCTTTTTTAACGGCTTCATGCCGGGCATTCCAATCATACGGATCCCGCTGATGGGGCTCCGGCTTCAGGGTTGCGGGCAACGCGGAGGGAGGGATGGAAGGTGCGGAAAACGCCACACTGGCCCCCCAGCAATATGGCGAGCATGTAGGAGAGGAAATTCATAATAAAAAGTAAAACCGGTTTTCAGTTTAAGCAAATTCTGCCGTGCATCAAGATCGCAGGCGTCACTTCCGCCGGCAGAGTAAAAAGACCACTGCCCGTCCGGCAAATCCTGCCGCAACAGCGGCCAGGCGAACACCGCATCCGGCCTTTCCTGTTCCGAGAGCCCTGTTGCCCCAGGAAAGCTCGACTCCCCAACGGAGGGTAATGCTTTCACCAAAAACGACATACCCCGTTTGACGGTCCGGGTCCGTTCCATCACTGCCTCATGGCGTTTTTCCAGTCATGCACGGCCCGCTGGTTCTCCTGGGGCTTCAGCGTGGGCGGCAATTCATCAGCACAGGCACCGGAGAAACAAGCAACGCAAAAACTCCCGCCAGCAATAAACAAAGGCATGCATAAGATTTCATAACGGTAAGCGTTGAGATACTGCAATAGAGATTAGGAAAGTAAAGAGAAATAATCTTCCGTCACTTTTTCCGCAATCGCATGTTCCCCTCATTTTCCGCTCCGCAACGGACAGACAGGTGAAACATGCCAAAGCCAGCGCACCCGCGTTCTCTTCGCAAAGAATTAGCCTTGTTGTCTCCCGGAATTCACGATATAATTACGTGGCGCGGAGTTTTGCCGTTTCCGGCCTTTCAACGGCTGCGGAACGTTTTTCTCCGGTCTTCTTCACTACATCCTATTTATGATCAGCATAGTAAAAAGACTTGAAGGAGTCCACCGCCCTTCCGAAGGAATGGCAGGGATTCAAGCCGGGAGCATGGACGGAGTCCATTGACGTACGGGATTTCATCCAGCATAACTACACGCCCTATTCCGGCAATGAAGAATTTCTTTCCGGCCCCTCCCAGCGCACGCTCCGTTTATGGGATGAACTGAAAGTCCTGCTGAAAAGGGAAATAGACAACGGCGGCGTTCTGGATGCTGATGAAGAAGTGGTATCCTCCATCACCTCCCACAAGCCCGGCTACATTGACAAGGAACTGGAAGTGGTCGTAGGCCTCCAGACGGACGCCCCCTGAAACGGGCCCTGATGCCCTTTGGCGGCCTGCGCATGGCCCAGCAGGCCCTGGAATCCTACGGGTTCAAGATGTGCGAGAAAACCGCGGATATTTTCAAAAAGATACGCAAGACGCACAATGAAGGCGTTTTCGACGCCTACACTTCCGATATCCGGGCGGCCCGTTCCGCCGGCATTATTACCGGCCTTCCGACGCCTATGGCCGCGGCCGCATCATCGGGGACTACCGCCGGGTGGCCCTGTACGGCACGGACAGACTGATTGCCGAACGCCGCAAGGACCTCAAAACCGTGAACATTCCCCCTTACGGATGAGCTGATCCGTCTGCGCGAAGAAATGAGCGAACAAATACGCGCCCTGGAAGAACTCGCCCAGCTGGGCGCCTCCTACGGCTGCGACCTCACTCGCCCCGCCGCAAACGCCCGCGAAGCCGTGCAATGGACGTACCTGGGCTACCTGGCCGCCGTGAAGGAACAGAACGGAGCGGCCATGTCCCTGGGCCGCGTTTCCACTTTCTTCGACATTTATTTCACCCGCGACCTGGAACAGGGGCTCATCACGGAAGAGGAAGTTCAGGAAATCATCGACCAGTTCGTGATGAAGCTGCGCATCGTCCGTTTCATCCGCACGCCTGATTACAATAACCTGTTCTCCGGAGACCCCACCTGGGTGACGGAATCCATCGGCGGCATGGGAGAGGACGGGCGCACCCTCGTCACCCGCAGTTCCTTCCGCATGCTGCAGACCCTGTACAACCTGGGGCCGGCTCCGGAACCGAACCTGACCGTTCTGTGGTCCCGGAACCTGCCGGAAGCCTTCAAAAGCTTCTGCGCCAAGGTTTCCATTGAAACGTCCTCCGTCCAATACGAGAACGACGACCTGATGCGCCCGCACTGGGGCGACGACTACGGCATCGCATGCTGCGTGTCCGCCATGCGCATCGGCAAGCAGATGCAGTTCTTCGGAGCGCGCGCCAACCTCGCCAAGTGCCTTCTCTACGCCCTGAACGGCGGCGTGGATGAACTCAAGGGCAAACAGGTGGCCCCTGCCCTCCCCGCTACACGGAAGAAATTCTCAACTATGATGAAGTGATGGCCCTGTACGACAAGATGCAGGACTGGCTCGCCAAAACTTACATTGACGCGCTGAACATCATCCACTACATGCACGACAAATACTGCTATGAACGCATTGAAATGGCGCTGCATGATCCGGAAATCCTGCGCACGATGGCCACGGGAATCGCCGGGCTTTCCGTGGCGGCGGACTCCCTGTCCGCCATCAAGTACGCCACCGTAAAAGCCATCCGCAATGAAGAGGGGCTGATTGTGGACTTCAAGACGGAAGGGGAATCCCCTGTTACGGGAACAATGACCCGCGCGTGGACGACATAGCATGCAGCCTGGTCAGCAATTTCATGGAAAAACTGCGCAAGCTCCACACTTACCGCAATTCCCTGCCCACCCAGTCCATCCTGACGATCACCTCCAACGTGATGTACGGCAAAAAGACGGGCAACACGCCGGACGGCCGCCGAGCCGGGGAACCGTTCGCCCCCGGCGCCAACCCCATGCACGGAAGGGACAGGAACGGAGCCGTGGCGTCCATGCTCTCCGTAGCCAAGCTGTCCTATGACGACTCCCTGGACGGCATCTCCTACACCTTCTCCATCGTTCCGCAGGCTCTGGGCAAGGAGGAAAGGGAACGCCGCGTCAAGCTCGTCTCCCTGCTGGACGCCTACTTTGCCGCTACAGGTCACCACATTAATGTGAACGTACTGGAACGGGAAACGCTTCTCGACGCCATGGATCACCCGGAAAAATACCCGCAGCTTACCATCCGCGTTTCCGGCTATGCCGTGCAATTTCATCAAGCTGACCCGGGAACAGCAGCAGGAGGTCATCAACCGCACCTTCCACACCCGCTAACCCGGACGACACACGGATGCCGCAGGTTTTTCCACAAAACCATGATCCGGACGGAGAAAGCTCCGTCACCGGTTTGGTTCATTCCGTGGAATCCTGCGGCACCGTGGACGGTCCCGGCATCCGCTTTGTCCTTTTCCTGTCCGGCTGCAGCCTGCGCTGCCGCTACTGCCACAATCCGGATACCTCCTACGTTCGGCGGGGCCGGCTCAGAAGCGCGGGTGATGTCCTCAGGGAAATAGCCCGTTACCGGGATTTTTGCAGGCGGCGGGCGGCGGCGTCACCCCTCTCCGGCGGGGACCCCTCTTCCAACCTGATTTTACCGGCGCCGTGCTGAAAGGATGCAGGAAACTGGGACTGCACACCTGCCTGGACACCTCCGGCCATCTGGGCGCGAACGCGGATGAAGAACTGCTGGCGAATACGGACCTCGTCCTGCTGGACATCAAGGCATGGAATCCGGAACGGTACCGCTCCCTGACAGGCGGGGAACTGCGCCCTACGCTGGAGTTTGCGGAACGCCTGGCCTCCCTCCGCAAGCCCGTGTGGCTGAGGTATGTGCTGGTACCCGGCGTTACGGATAATCTGGAAGAAATTGAGGGACTCTCCGCCATGCGGCGCTCCTGGGCAACGTGGAACGCGTGGACGTGCTCCCTTTCCACCAGATGGGGAGATTCAAATGGGATGAATTGAAGCTGGATTATACCTTGAAGGGCACCCCGGAAGCGTCCGCAAAACTGGCGGAACAGGTCCGCGGCATTTTCCGGCGGGAAGGCTTTCCGGATTGCGTGCATTAACCGGATTTTCGCGCCTTGGCGCCATCAACCGCAGCAAACCGAATACAGATATCTCCTCCTCATCTTCCGGATGAAAGGCCCTTCTCCCCTTTCCCCAAATTATTCCTTTCCGGAAATTTCCCGCAAAGCATCCAGCACTTCCCGCACGGCAATGTGGCGGTTGCAGGGGACATCCCGGTCACAATCCTTCCGGAAGCAGGGGGAACAGCACTGGTGGCTGTAAAGGGAACGGTTGAATGTACCCATAGGGCGGTACACATCCGGAAGCCGGGTGGAAAACAGAGTCACCACCGGAAGCCCGCGGAAGGAACAGAGGACGGGAAATCGCCATCCACGGCTACCGCCACCGAAGCGCCGTCCATGACGGAAAACAGAGCCTCCGGCGCACCCACAGCCAGTTCCACATTCAAATGTTCCGCCAGCGCGGCGGCGCGCTCCCGGTCTTCTTCCAGAGCCACCAGAACCGTCCGTCCCGGCAAAAGGGAAACCAGTTCCGTCCACTGCTCCCGGCTCCATTCACTGGCGCTTCCCAGACGGGAAAAACGGAGCAATTAAAATGGGGGCGCCTTCCGCCGGGGCCGCTTTTTTTTCACAGGGAACAAAGACGGTTTACCGACGTCCAGCCCATGCAGCCCCCCAATTGCAGATAAAGCTGCACCCGGTGCGCCGGGGGCGGCGCGCAGGACGGGGGCCTTTACCCGAATTTGTATTTCCGGACGCCGGGATGCGTGTCCAGCCCGGAGAACATCATGGGGCCATACGGTTCCAGCGCTTTCAGGGTTTCCATATCTCCATCCAGCATGACGCCCATATCCAGCGGGCCGTCATTTAAAGCATTCATCTGCCACCAAAGCTTCCCGAAGCTGCTTCAGGGAATCGTGCGGCAGCATGGGTAACCTCCGGCACCGTCTTCCATATTCCCATCTGGGCAGACGGGCAGATAACGTTCACCTGCATGTCGCACCGGACGGTTTTCAGGGCACGAATCAGGGGAACGGTCGCCAGGGCTTCATCCAACGCCCCGGAACGGCTACAAGAATGCGGTACGGCTTCAGCTCCATATTTTCCAGAAGCGCAGCCGTTTTTTTATCCTGCGGAGCAAAACGGTCAACGGATTTCCAGCGGTGGTGCAGCCAGAACACATCCAGCACGGATTCCCGGATCAATGTTTCCAGCCCCTGTTCACTTCAATAGTATCCCCCGCCAGAGAGCCGTCCGACCCGGAAAAATCCACCACATTCCCCATATCCGCTATCCAGTGGCCGGGAGCATCCGTACGCACCGCTATGGCCACCATGTCCGCGCCAGCCCTTTTTTTCGCAGCAGAGCGGGCAGCGGAGTCGTGCCGGTCACCTTGCCGAAAAAGGGGACATACACCCCTCCCATACGAACTGGTCGCTCAGCACGCCCAGGGCCCCCCCTTCCTTGAGCATTTTCATGGGAGCCTTGATGCCGCCCTCCTTGGAGAACATCTGAGTTCCACGTTCCGTGCGCCGCTGGTACACGTATTCCTGCATCAGCGGATTGTCAAACTGGCGGTACATGGACCCGTAACGCTCCACCTCCGGGTAAAATGCGCGTATTCTCGCCAGCGCCTCCCAGTTGCCGGAGTGGGCTATGGCAAACCTGCCCGCGCCCTTCCAGCACAGGCGCGGCAAACTGTTCGTGCCCTCCGACCGTCACGCAATGCTTCAACTGCTCATCCGTCAGGGTGGCCGTCTTCGCGGAACACAGGAAATTGGCAATGGTCCTTTTGAAATTTTTCCCGGCTTAATTTCTGCAGTTCCTTTCCGCGCAGGGCCGGATTCAAAACGATGCGCAGATTCCTTTCCACAATGTTCCGGCGCTGGGGAAGCAGATACCACGCCACGGCCCCTGCCGCGCGCCCCAGCCGGTACAGCGTTTTCATGCCCACGAGCTTCAACAGCCCTTCCATGAGCAGAAACCCTTTCATTCCCAAATGATGGGCAAACGTATTCGGGAAGCCGGGGAGGAATCAGGAGAGGAAGAATCAGTCATAAGGAAAACCGGAAAAGATGTTATACGAATCCCCTCCGGTCCACAAACCCTTTATTCCCCCGGCTGAGGTCCCTTCCCGCATTTTATTTTCTCGGATAAATGACGTCTTCCCTAAATTTTTTCCGCCGGCGCGGAATCCAAAGCCATCCCATGCTTTACTGCATCTTCCTCATAAAAGCATCTCTGCGGAGACGGCATCTTACTTTTGGCAAAGAAATGACTTTACAATTCTTAACTAAACGGTATATTCCGTCTCCCGAACCGAACACCAAACCGGAGTTATACACCATGAAAGTTCTTTCTTCCTTAGCCTCTATGAAGCGCCGCCACGCAGACTGCCAAATCGTGAAGCGCAAGGGCACGCTGTATGTGATCTGCAAGAGCAATCCCAAGTTCAAGGCCCGCCAGGGCGCTATGGCAGGCACGCGCCTTCCAAAAAGGGCGTCAAGTAATCCCTGGCCCAGCACAGATTTCTAAGAAGACCGCCGCCCGCCGGGTGCCGGTCTTTTTGCTGACCAAGCCCTTTTCCGTACATCCATGCAGCTTCCTGCCGTCCAAACCAAATTCCCTGAATCTTCCCAACCTTCTTCTCCCTGAGGAATGGAGCTACGTTGACAAGGTATGCGTCGCCTATGAACAGTACGGAACCCTGACGCCGGAAAAAAGACAACGCCATCCTGCTGTTCCATGCCTTTCCGGCAGCCAGCACGCCTATGGCTACAATCCGAAAACCGGGCACCGGCTCCTCTGGAAACCGGAAACCACGAAGGCTGGTGGAACAGCATCATCGGCCCCCGGCAAGCCGCTGGACACGGAC